>Ga0209535_1002076_pt1 | contig 13155 bp, 2 predicted proteins | sample LinPmetageLP28_FD_184041 | JGI IMG/M metagenome (GOLD analysis project Ga0209535, IMG submission 184041) | Marine viral communities from the Pacific Ocean - LP-28 (SPAdes) (version 2) | ecosystem: Environmental > Aquatic > Marine > Oceanic | place: Pacific Ocean | collected 2009-08-22
TTGGTGGATTTATACCATTAAAAAATCCTGTTGTTGAAGTTGGACCCATATCTCCACCAGCACCAATATGCATATCACCTACTCCTAAAGAGCTTATTGTTGTACCTGTATTATATTGAATTGAATTTGGCATACTTCTTTTTACGGTATATTAATAATCGTACTTGATCCTGATCCTTCTACTGATATACTTGTTCCACCATCTGTTATTCCTGGTTCTAAAGGTTTATTGAATGCATTTTTAGCTTTTAATTGGTTAATTATATTCAATGCATTAGCTTTTTGTACTTCAGAAAAATCATTAGGTATTAAAAATCCTTGTCCTGATGGAGTTTTTACTCCTGTAGATCCTGATGGAGGATTAACATTTTTAAGCATTATTTTATCATCAGCTTCTATTTGTCTTCTTATTGTGTATTTAGTTATTTCTCCACCAGCTAATCCTTTTAATGTTTCTACTGGATCTGGGGTTACTCTTACAAATGTAGGTGCTGTAAACCCAACTTCACCTTCTGAATAAACATTATAACCCGCTATTGATCCTGTAGGATCATTGTCAGCAGTAGCATTGATATCAACCCCAAAAGTAAAATTATTTGAACCAAACTCTAAATCTATCTGTGGTGCTAATAATCTTATCTGTGCTGATGTAATTGTTCCTGTGGTTCCATCCCCAGTCCATCTAGCAGCATCCCAACAACCATCAGCAATATTAAAAGAAATTATATCACCAACTTTAAAACCATGCCCTCCACTAAACGTCATTGTACCCCATCCTGGTAATTGAGTACCTTGTCCTACAAAAGTTACAGTAGCACCTGTACCGTTTGCAAGAGTATTATTAGAAGTAACACCTTGATTAGTACCTATTGTAGCTGTATATACTTGCTGGGATGATAACTGTACTCCAGTTGCGGTTGCACCTGTACAATTATTACTAACAGTAAAATTTGTTGGTAGTGCTCCAATACCAGTAACTAAAGTTCCTGCTGGGAAGGATTGAGCAGCAGTACTACCAATTTGATCACCAATAGATATTCTATTGTTATTTGTAAAATTATCAATAGTAATGACATTACTACCATTAACAAGGTCAACTGTACCAATAATATCTAGTTGGGCACATTCTCCTTTCTCAATAATATTAGCATTTCCCGCGCTTGAATAAACTACTTGTCCATTTAAAGCTCCTTGGCCTTGTTGGCTAGCTGCCAATGATGATGTATAAAAGAAATCTTCTACTTCTTCAACTGTAAAATCTTCAATTATATTTGTTGATTGTGATATATCATTAGTAATATTATTTAATACACCTTCAACTCTAATTATATCGCCTCTTTCTAATAAAAATGGTGTTTGAGTCTCTTGATATGCAATAGAATCAGATCCATCTGGGTCAAATATCATATAATTTTCAATATTATTTGGATTTGATCCTGAGGTTGTCCATAATAATGACCGTGGCCCTATATAATCAGCACTTGATGCTGGGTTTTCTTGTATTATATTATTTATTTCAAATAATGATGATGAAACAACTGAATTATAAGAATGATAAACTGCTAATTGAGGACCACCTATTAATAATTGCTGTTCTGTAGGTACAGTTTGGGATAAAGCAAAGCCTGTAGCTTGTGAAGAAGATATAGGTGCTGGGTTAAAATTAACTAAATAAGGTGTTCCACCCCCTGTTAAATCTGTTGCTGTTAGAGCTCTAGAAGTTAAAGTACCATTTGTTGTTGTCATACCAGCCGCTATTAATATAGCTTCTTTTACTCCTATAAAATCACCTACACTATATCCAGATCCTCCATTTACAATTGCCATAGTAGTAACTGTACTAGCAGCAACCGTTACATTTACAGTCATTCCTGTTCCTCCACCTTGTGAGAAAGTTTCTAAATTAGTATAGGTACCATTTGCTCCTGCTGTGTAAGCTGATCCATCTATATTTACTCCAACTTCTCCTATATTAGCACCTATACCATCATCAGTAGTTAAACTACCACTTAGTAAAAACCCATTAGATGTTACTGTTCCCAAACTAGTTAATATATCAGTAGATAATACTTTAACAGTTAAAGGACCTGTAGCTGTTATTGGAACTCCTTTTACTGTTGATATTATGCCTGCATTTCTTAATAGATTAGTTATATCTTGTGCTGTACATTGTATAGTAGAACCTGCTAAATAACCTCTACCTCCTTTTGTAATTGTTATTGTAGTACCAAATATTTTACCTAAAGTCCCACTAAATATAGCAGAACACTCAGCTCCACTTCCTGGTCCCCCAATTGTGGTTAAAGGGATATTACTTAATGTAAACTGAGTTGAATTTAATCTATTAAGTTGAGGTGAAAGTGTAAACAGTGGTGTTCCTGTTAATATACCTTCATTGTTAGGGTTATTTCTAGTATTACTACCAGTAACCATTTGTATAGTATTATTTTTTTGGAATGCACTAGATGTATAAGGATTGCCTCCTAATGTATATTGATATTTTAATGAAGATGATACTCTACTATTAGCATTTGTATTTACAGTTAAAAATTCAACAGAACCTCCTAAAATGTCAAAGTTACCTACAGTCATAGTAGAATAATCTACTGCTAATGTTTTAGGATTTAAATAACTAATACTAACCTCTCTTTTAGGCTCAAACACACTAGATACTACTTTTTTGTTTTCATTTGATCCATCTATTGTTATTGAATTAGGAGTTATTTCTTGTCCTGCAATTGGTGTTCTAGGTATTTCAATTAATTGATCAATATTAAATTGATAAGTATTATATAAATTTAATTGTTCATATGAATTTTCAAAACGAGCCATATAAATTGGATGTTTATCAATTGTAGAACTACCACTATATTGTCTACTATCACCTTCCCAATCTGTTGATCCTTGACCTAATAGTGATTGTGAGAATGAAGAAGTAACTGATCCATCTAAAAATTCATTTGCTACCCTAAACCCAATTGGGTTTTTAGATCTATTTACAGGCATTATAGGTAATTCAACTTCTGGTCCTACTGAGCCTGATGGTGTAAAGAAATTATATGTTAAACTTTTTAGTTTAGTTCCTGTATATCTAGGACTAATACTACTTATTGCTGTGTAATTACTATCAGGCACATCAGCTCTTTCAGGGAATGTTCCTGATACTGATAATGGAAAATATGATTGTGTTACTACTAAATTAAAATTATCGGGTACTGATTGTGTTGTACCATATGAAAGTATATATCTATTACTACTACTTCGATTTGTATTTACATTATTGCTTATAGGGTTATAATCTGAGTTGTTATATAATATACTTTGTGTGTTTTCAACTAAATGTATTTCTCCATTAGTTTGTAAAACTTTAAATGTTGCTAAATTAGTAGCTGGTGCTTTAGCTACACTAATTATATCTCCTACGTTATAATTATCAGCTAGTGCTGTTGATGATACTGGAAAAATTGCTATGGTAAGTATTTCTCCAGTTGTACTATTATTAGTGTAACTTACTCTTAAACCTGTTCCTGTCCCTGTTATACTTGTAGTACTTTGATTAGTTGCACTTGTTAAACCTAGATTATATCCTAACCCACCATCTATTAATACACCTGGTGTATTTACTCCACCAATTACATTTCCTAATACTACAGGTTCTCCTGCTATTGAATTACCTTGAGCATCTCTATTTTGCATATTTTGATAATCTCTTTGATTATCATATCCCGCATCTTGTTGTGTTAAGAAAACTGGTGCTTTTGTTTCTCCATATATTCCCCCTGATCCACTTATTTTAATATTAGTTATATCCCCTTTTATTGGAGTTGGCCCTCCACCAAAACCTCCAGCAAATTGAAAACCTAAAGTATAACGACCATTACGAGCCGTGTTTTCATCTGTCGGTGGAAGATATCTAAACGAGAATTTTACATTTGCATCATTATCTACTAAAGCACTATCTGGTACTCCATTTGTATAAACTGTAGAAAGAGTTTTTACATCAAATGTAGCATTTCCACCACCTCCAGTTATTGTAACAGTTTCACCTATTAAATAATCTCCACTAGCTGTTGTAATAGTAACTGTAGCATTATTATCTCCTCCTACTATATTTACCACATCTCCTGAAGTGTATCCTTCTCCTGGGTTTAGTAAAGTTGCTGCTGTAACATTACCACTTGAATTTGTAGTAACTGTTAATGTTAAATTACGTCCTTCTGTTCCTGTAGTTCCTAAAACTTGTGTAGTTGAAGGTGTATATCCTGTTCCAGCAGCAGTTACTGCTCCTAAAACAGTTACTATACCAGGTACGCCTGGGTTATCTATTATAAATGAAGTAATTGCTCCATTTACATCAACAGTAAGTATATCTACAGTTAATCCTGTACCTGTAGTAGCTGTTGTAGCTACATTTCCATTAATTGAATATCCTGTACCGGCAACTAAATTAGTTGTATCTGATACTATTTGAGGAGTAATTAGTGTACTTACAGGATTAAATAAAGGAACACCAGATCCTATAGGATCTGTGTCGTAATTTTGAAGAGTCATTCCTACTTTAGCACCATTACCTCCACCACCACCTACAGCATCAAAAACTACATCATATTCTACATCATATATTTGATAAGGTACAATTTCTTGTCCTGTTATACCTAATACATAATATACATTGTTTGCTGATGGTGCACCTGTTGTATCAAATTGAATAGAATTACCTAAAGAGGTTAATCCTGTAATACTACCTGGATTATTTATTATAGTTCTACCTGAGCCATTAGTAGTAATTGCTCGTGGTAAAAGTGGAGTTGAATTTGGTTTTACTTTTTTAAATGGGTTATATTGATTATTATAATATTGACCTGCATTAAAATCACTACCACTGTAGGCCCCATCATAAAATTGTTCTTGTGTATCGTTCCAAGTAGTATCAATACCTAAAGTTGTTACATTGTAATTCCAACTACCTTGTTGTGATACTGGGATAGTATCAGCATCTGGAATAGCTGTTTCTGTAAATGTAATTTTTGAATTATCTGTTACTGTTTGGTTTTCATTAAATATTACTTGATTATTTGTTGGATCAAAAAATACAACTATAATGGTTAAAGCGGTAGCAGTTGTTATTTCAACTGTAGCATTATTATCTCCCCCTACTATAGTAACTATATTACCTGAAGTATATCCTGTTCCTGGGTTTCCTCCTACTAAAGATGCTGTTGTAACATTACCATTAGCATCTGCTGTAACATTTAATGTTAAATTACCTCCTCCAGCTCCTGTTGTAGCTAAAACTGAAGTGCCAGGAGTATATCCTGTTCCTGCAGCCGTTACTGCTCCTAAAACAGTTACTACACCAGCTTTAATGTCTGGTCCTGTTACTACAGAACCTACTGATGGTATTTCATTATTGCTAAAAGTATCTAATAATAAAGTTGGAACTCCACTAGTTGATTGTGCTGCTAAAGCTGTTGTAATTAATATATTTTCTCCTAATATTATTTGATAATCATCAATTGTTATTGCTGGATTTGAAGATATTAATAAATACATATCTTCTTCTGGGTGTATATTTAAATATTGTTTTTCACCATCTGAATTTAATAAAATGCTACCTGGAGGGTCTGATTGACCATTATATATTGTTGTATTTGTGTAAATAGTTCCTCTTATACTTGAAGATGCTTCTATTGTTATTGCAACATTAGAAGGAGTTGTTGTAAAATCATAATCCGTATAAATTGGAGTTCTTAGTGATTTATTAACATTTAAAAATGTATTCGAAAATCTACTAGTACCACCTGCAAAGTTTGTAGCAGTTCTTACTACAGTATCTACAGTTGCTACATCTGCACCTGGGCTACTTACACCTGCAGTTACTGCAATTGTAAATGAATCACCTACTGTTTTTTGACTATTTACTGTTGATGAGTTTAAAGTAACTGCAGTAATTGCAAATGGAGGTCCACTTGAATTAAATGCTACATTTACTGTTAAATCTGTTACATTTGTTGATACATTACTTTGGGTATTTTGTGCAAAGGTATTACCACCCTGAACATTATTAAATGTTAAAGGTAAACCATTAGTAAAGTTATTTGCTATACTAGTACCATAAGTAACTGTAGTATTACCATCTGTACCTCCATATAATTGTGTTAATATAACTTGAGTACTATCATTAGGATCTACTATAGCTGTTAATGTTGGAGTTAAAGCCCCATTACCTTGACCATTAACAGAATTTACAGCTGCCGCAAATTGTGTAGCTTTATCTGCTGCTGCTCCTGTTCCATTAAATAATGTAAAACTTGTATTTCCAATAGCACCTGTTGTTCCTGTTGATGAACAGTACTTTTTAATAATTTGAGCTCCACTACTAGGGTTAATAGTTGCAATTTGTATAGAGTGAGCATCATTAGATGAACCAGCAGCTACTGTTTGAACACTGTTTCCAAAGTCAATAGTTACTGTTCCTTGAGCTTGTGTAGTACCAGCATCTACTAATATTATATCTTGATTAACTTCTTCTAAAGGTACAGCTTCAAATAAAGATACTCCTAATGTTACAGTATTAATAGTTACAGTAGCAGTTGTATTTGCTCCTTCTACTACAGTTACAACATCACCAGCAACATAATTTTCTCCGGATTGAATAACATTAGCATTTCCAGTTAAATTACCACTAGCATTTGCTGTTACTGATAATGTTAAATTACCATCTCCTGATCCCCCTGTTGTAGTTAAAGTTTGTGTACCTGGTGTATATCCTGTTCCTTTTTGAAAAATACTTGCTGCTGTTACAAGACCTTTTTTATTTAAAGCTAAATCATCACTTTCTAATACAAATAATGAACCTCCTTCTTCTAATACATTATATTGATTAACACTTCCCCCAGGTCCTCCAAAAACTTGGACTATATCAGAAGATGAATAGTAAGTATTCTGAGTTAAAGGATTCCATAATTGATGTGTGCTAACTGATCCAGTTAACTCTAAATTTTTAGCTGTTAATGGTTGATTAAAAGGTGCGTAGGACTGTGTAGTTACTATGTCCATTTGTGGCTCTCGGTATCTATTACGTTCAAGCATATGTTGTTTAATTACAATACCTGTAGACACACTTGTACGCGCAGGTACATAATTTTTAATCGCTCTAAATAATGAATCATCAAAATATTTAATTAACCTTAAGTAATCAACTTGGCTACGATTTTGAAATTTTTTAAAGTAATCTCTTGAAATGTTTCGTAAACCAGGGTAGTAATCATCTGATGATGATCTAAACCTAGGATCTGCAATTACTTCTTGTATAGATCCATAACCTAAAGATTGAATTATATCATCATTTATTTCTTCAGTAGGTGAAAATGCTACTTCTAATGAATTAATATTATCTGTATAACTTTGGCTTATGGGTGGATCTTGTTGTATACTAACATTTGGTGATAATGTATTACCAAAATTTAAATTTGTTGAATATTTTATTTTATTACTTACTCTATTTCTTATTCCTATTGAAGGTTGATCTAAAAAATAAGTTTCTACATTTGTATTACTATAAGTTCTAGTTGATGAATTAACATTATAACATATATCATAACTAGAAGTTAAATCTGAATTGTTTATAAGAGGTATTTGAGCTACGTTAAAAAATGAAGCTGTTATAAATAAAGGTGATGAGCCTGTAATCGCAGGATGAACTGAAGGGTATTGTTTATCATATTGAGTTAAATATTGAGATGATGTAAAAATATTTTCTAATTCATTACCTAATGGTGCTCTAAAGTTTACTATATCAAATGAACTTTCTGATCCTGTTATAAAATTACCTTCAATTGATTCAGGATTCATTACAGCATCATGGAATACAGACTGGCTTATATCATGTGAATAATATCTAAATTCTTGAAATGATCCCGAAAAGTTTTTACCCGCTCTATTAACACCTTTAGCATTAAATGTGCCTGGGTTTGATGGGTCTTGTAATAACCCAATACTACCTGTTGTATTTGTTGATAATGTATTACCCCATCCACCTAAATAAGTACCAGCTCCATAAGCAGCTAAATCTGTTGAAAAACTATTCCAAGCATCATTGATGGATTGTGAAAGTATTCCACCTTGATTACTATTAATTGAAACTGATCCTGTAAATCCTATTTGGTTACCATCAGCCCCATCATAAAGTTTATTACCAACATACAAAGTATAAGTAGTATTTTCATCATTTTTAGTTACAATAGGATGTTTATCTCTTTGAAGTTGCACATTCCACCATCCTTTATCAAAAAATGGTAAATAAATAGGATCTGACATTGCTGTACCTCCATCTGCTTGAGCTCCTGATATGAAAAGCCTCATTTCTCCATAGTCAAAATATTCACTACTTGTAGAACCTGAATATGAACCTGATGTTGAACCTGTATAATATAATGCTATACCAAAGTCAGCATCATTTGCATTATTTTTTGATTTTTTAATAAGTAAAGATTGTGTATCAAATGTACCAGCATATGAAGATGATGGATAACCTGTTGTTTTAAATCTAAATCCTATACCATCAGGTACTATTTGTTCAATTCCTAAATTAGTATTAGTAATTGTAAACGTAGCTGTACCTGTTGCTGATGTTCCTAATATTGGGTCATTTAAAGCATTTATTTGATCTCCAGTTATTGTTATAACTGAATTTATTGAGTATCCTGAACTATTATCTGTTTGGAATGTAAGTGCTGATGGGTTAATTAATGTAACATCTTGATCAAGAGTTATTGTTGTCATTCCTACTTGAGTTACTATTTTAGTACCTTCAGGTATTATAGTACCAGCTGTAGTTGATGTAACTACTGTTCCTACTGATAAGTCTTGTAATGGGACTGGGCTTGTGATCGTTATTGAACTACCAGCTGTTACTACTCCAGCAGTAGTACTTATAGCATACCCATCAGCTAAAGTTACTTTTGTCACATTACCCCCTGCAGCAGTTATAAATAATCTTCCTCCACTTCCTCCACCTGTTACTGTAAATTGAGTATCAATACCATATGCATTTGATGCCCCATTATTAACACCAGTTATAGTACCAACAGCTGCAATTTCAGATCCTTGATATACACCTTTTCTAAATTGATTATGTGAATGTATATAATTTCTATATAAAGGTTGGTATGGTACTCTTACAGAAGCACTTGCATAATTAGTTCCTGCTGGTACAGGGCTAAAAGCATAACTATATCTTTGGTACCATAAATCATAATCATTTTCTTCATCTTTATTTTTACCCCCAAATTCATTTATTCTTAGTATTGTATTAGGTATACCCCAAATATTAATTAATTGTCTTAATCCTGAAATTGTACCTTTCTTTTTAACAAGGTAAGCCATATTATGATAAAGACGTTTAAATATCTCTTTACTTACTTTATCAATTGGATATGGAAAACCTAAATTATTAAAGGATTCCACATAATCTTCATATGAATATCCGTCTTCCCAGTAATTTATAATTCCACCAGGTCCATTAATTGCTATATAATGGTTAATTAATTCACTTCCTGTTGGTGGAACATAAATGCCATCATCATTACCAATTAATCCTATAAAATTATCTTGATTATTATAATTGTTCCCAAACCCTGTATATCCTAAAGATGTGATAACATCATCAGCTAATTGTAAAGGAACTCCCTTATCTAATTCATTTGTTGTATTTAATTTTTCTGTTACGGCTTTAGTATATAACCATACTTCATCAAATGATTGACCTATCATATTCAAATAATCTAAGTAATTATTATTTGAAGTGTTAGTTTTTATAAAATCAGGAACAGTGTAATATAACCAGTTTTGGTTATTATTATCAAAACTATCACCAGCTGTTTCAGCTCCTGTTATCCAATTACTACCAGGTGTTGATGAAGTTGCTAGTAATTGTAAGGGAAATACAGTACCTGTTTTAGGATATGCATCTGATGATGTTGAATAATATTGATAATAATCAAATCCTGAAAAAGCTGTTATTTCATCCTCTATTTTTGTATATAAAGAAGCTATACTTTCAGATATAGGAACACTACCTGGGTTTGAAGATGTTGTAAACGATAGAGTGTTTATATCAGCTTCATATGATTGTATTCTTGATACTTTTTCTACAAAATTAATTACTTGTTCTTTTGCTGATGAAAAATTAACAAATTCTGAAAACGAACCTGTTGAATAGTTAGGTGACAGTTTTACACCTGTTTGTGCTAATCTATTTAATAATTGATCTTTTGATCCTGATGATTTAGTTCCTAATAATTTATCTTTGTTTTGGTTAACTGAACTATTGTTAACAAACTCATTAATTTTTAAATTAGAATTAGGACCTTTTATAGATACAACTTTATCATAATTAAGATAATCATTAACAAAATTTACTAAATAACCTTGGGATTCTGCTGTTTTAGTAGCAACATATAATTCATCTAATAAATCATATTTTAAAGGTAAGGGATCATATAATTTAATTAATATTGAAGATTGACCAATAGCATTAGTTGCTGAAATAGGTCCTGAGTTGTTTTCTTGATCTAATAAAGAATCATCATATTTTACATTTACTCCTATATGGTATTCATTATTACCAAATGAAATATAAATCTCATCAAAAAAGCTAGTATTGTTAACTCTCTGTTTTAATTCTACAGCTGTTAATTTCATCCTGCGTGTTGAAATAAAATTTGATTTTAATCTTATTTCAGTTCTATCTGATGATATTTGTGCTAAATAATAGGGAACAGTGGGAGAAGAACCTAATTCTAAATTTACAAAATTATATACAGCATACATATTACCATTAGTATAACCTTGTGATGCTATATTTTTTTCAGGTGTTAAATTTACCTGGCTTGTATTAATTTGTAATTTTTGAGTTTCTTTACTAATTGATGAAGAAGGATAAGGATTTGCATCTATAAAATAATCTATAAAATTATAATCTGAGTGGATTAATGTTTTATTAGCATCATATATGTAAAATTCAATATTATTAGCATCAGGAAGAAATGAACCTAAATAATCTTGGCTTTCTATAACTGTTTGGTTAGATAATTCATACCCATCAGTAAATAGTGTCTGAGGGTTAATTATTTCTATTGAAGAAGAATATGTAGCGTTGTTATTATCCATTATTATTTTATTGTGAAATATTTCCTATTGAACTATTTAATGCCGTTATTGTATTAGTTAAATCTTGAACTATTTGTGTATTATTTGCTCTTAATTCATCAATTTCAGCTAATAAAGCTGCAATTTCTTCTTGTTGTGCCTCATATTGAGTATACTCAGTACTTTCTTTAATTAAAAATACATGAGAATTTGTTGATCCTGATTTTGGTATTTGATAAAATAATGTGTTATATATGGTAAAAAAATCTCCTACGGTAGCCAAACTAGGATCAAAAAAACTTAAATCTTGTTCTATGTTAGATTGTCCTAATTCTGTAAATTCTGTATTTACAGTATCATCAAATTGTTTTCTATTAAAAGCTTCTCTTTTTAAGTCAACAACTTCACTAGTAGCTATACGATTATCACCTACACCTTCTATATCATTAATAACTTTATATTCTGCCATTACCCATTAATTACTTTAAACATTATATCTTCATCAAATACTTTTACTGTACCACCTACTGTGGATTTAATCAATATAGTATAATATCTTTCTGGTTCCAATCCTGCCATCTCTACATCAAAATAACTAGATATATTATCTGCGCTTATTTTAGTATATGGGTCTGAAAATGGAACTACGTACTCATTTGTATCTGTATCTTTAATAGCATAAAATGATGAAGTATATGGTAAGTAATGGTTATTAGTATATAACGAAGCCGTTTGGAATACTACATCGGGATATTTAGGTATTGCTGCTACTCTTAGTCTAGGTACACTTTCTGAATAATATGTACCTGAATTATTATAAATGTTAACAAATGATTCTTGGGTATTTAATACAGATTGATTAGTTGATCCTGTAGAAAAACAATAATCATTCCATTTTAAATTTAAAGCTGGTGGGTATATTGTATTAGTATCTATTGAGAAATATTTAAATGTGGATTGGAAATTTCTATTATTAACAAATTCTCTTGAACTTGATTGTTTAACTAAAAACCCATCATTAGGAAAACCTAAAGGTAAACCACCAATTTTTCCTCCTAATGAATAAGTATACCATGTTTGTACTGTATTAGTTACATCAACATCTAAATCTATACCAGAACCATAAGAAAATATTCTTTCTTGTATTACATCTAACCCATAATTTGAACCTGTATACCAATTTCCACCCCCTTCTGCTGATCCAGACCACGATGCCTCTGAAAAATCTCCAAATCCTGTTACTGTAGTAACTTTAAATATTAAATCTGTTGTTACAGTTCCAATTGCTCCTCCTGTTAAATCCGCAGCTGTTATTGTTATTGTATCCCCTGGTATGTATCCTGTTCCAGCTACGGTGCAAGTTACTGTTGTTATTGTAAATTGTGCTCCTGTAGTTGTAATTGTAAATTGTGCTCCTGTTCCTCCTCTACTTCCAACTCCAGCTATACCTGTTAATGAACCTACTGCAGTACCTACTGTTGTAGAAATTATTTGTTGATTTGATGTTACTTTTATAGGTCCTGATGTTGCCCACTTCTCAGCTAATTCAGTAGTTGAACCTGAGTAGTTTCTAAATATCCAACTTACACCATTTGAAGTCATTGGATCATCAGCCATTCTACCTGTTCCCATATTCCAACTTCCTGAAACTGGGTATATTTTTAAATTTTGATTCATTCCTAAACCAGTAACTACAGCAGCATAATTATCCATTGTAATTTTATGTTCTACGGGTTCAAAACTGTCTGAACTGTCTCCTACATTTGTTTTATCTAATTCAAAATAATAATCATCTGATCCATGGAATGATTGGGAAGGAATATATAATCTATCTGAGAATTTATATCCTTTACCTCTTGATAATTTAGGATCATAATTTGCAGCTAAAGTAACAATTGGAAATACACCCCAATCATCATCTAATTGTCCAAATCCATTATTAAAAGAAACATCATTATTAGCTACATCTGCAGTTATATTACTTGCTGCTAAAGTAAGTGTTAA
>Ga0209535_1002077_pt1 | contig 13142 bp, 21 predicted proteins | sample LinPmetageLP28_FD_184041 | JGI IMG/M metagenome (GOLD analysis project Ga0209535, IMG submission 184041) | Marine viral communities from the Pacific Ocean - LP-28 (SPAdes) (version 2) | ecosystem: Environmental > Aquatic > Marine > Oceanic | place: Pacific Ocean | collected 2009-08-22
TTATCAAATGAATATTCTAAATTTCCCATAATTACTTATTTTTCCATATATAATCAAACTGCTCATCGGTTAATACATGGCCACGCATGATGTATTTATAAATCTCTTCATTTGTTAAATCTTTAAACCAGGATAAATCGGTGTTTTTGCTTCCTAATTTTTCATTTTCATCTTTTTCCTCTTGTGAAAATGCCATACTAACCATTTTGTTAATGTCAATACCCATTTTCTTCAAATAGATTTGATAACCTCTAACATCTGAACCAAATTCAGTAATATTTCCTGTTGTGTTATTTGAATCAGTTAACTCAACATCTCCATCAGCTTTAATATCATACACAACCATATGCAATGGATTATCCAAATCAACAGTACCATCATCATTTTTTTCAAATTTATTTGTATCAACAATAAAATAAAATGTTGAACCCCCTGCTCTATATCCAGCATATGCATTACTTGGAAACCATTGACCTACACAAAAAGAATATTTTTTATTTGTTAATCCACCTTGGGTATATTGAATACATCTCCCAACATCCTCAGCCTTATAAACATCAATACCGTTACTTGACATAATTGGGTCATATTTTCTTTCAAAATCAACCGAAACCGCTTGCTCTTTACCTTGTTTTGCCCTTCTTTGAGCTTCTACCGTTCCATGAATCTTTTCGGTAAATTTTAACCAATTTGTTGGTTGATTATTCAATTTAAATCCATTCTTATCAACATATAATTTTCCAATCTTTTCTTTAAATTCATCATAATCTTCAAATTCTTTTTTAAGAACATCCAAAGATACATCATCATTTAAATGAAAATAGGTCATGAAAACTAAGTTTTGTTTGCTTTCGCTATTGTCAATATTTTTTAATTTATTTAATAATTCTTCATGGTTTCCTTCGTAACCATAATTTTTCATAAGTCTCAAGGCACCTTCTTCGGTTTTTCTTGATTCTAAAATCCGTGTGTATAATTCAAATAATTTCATAATTTTATTAATCTCATAATCTTCGATGTCAATGAATATTTCAGTATTAACCTATCTAGGTTTAATATTTATTTCTGTATTTGGTAATAATTTTTTTATTCTTACCTTTTCTTCATCACTTATTGGGTTATCACTTAAAAATAAATCCGTCAATTTTGTAAGGTTTCCAATGCTTTCTGGTAGGCTTGTTAAGTTGTTATCATCTAAATTCAAATACGTCAAATTTGAAAGATTTCCAATACTATCTGGAAGGCTTTCTAATTTGTTTTCACCTAAATATAACGCTTTTAATTTTGTAAGATTTCCAATGCTTTCTGGAAGGCTTGTTAATTGGTTATTAGATAAATGCAACTCCTCCAAATTTGTAAGCTTTCCAATGCTTTCTGGTAGGCTTGTTAATTGGTTATTATATAACCACAACTCCTTCAAATTTGTAAGATTTCCAATGCTATCTGGAAGACTTGTTAAGTTGTTATTATATAACCACAACTCCCCCAATTTTTTAAGATTTCCAATGCTTTCTGGAAGGGTTGTTAATTGGTTACGATATAAATCCAATTCCTTTAAATTTGACATATAATTTATATAATCATCATATATTTTTTTATCATATTTTTTAAATAATTCTAATTCCTTATCCGAAAGTAATGTTTCCTCAAAACCTGTTTTTTTAAGGGTTATGGCTCTTTTTCTTATATATGTCTTTGTCATGTTCTTATTTGATGAAATAACATTAACTTGATGGTTGGTTAATTGTACACCTATATCAATATAAGATTTTAATATATTATCAAATGAATATTCTAAATTGCTCATGCATCATATAATTTTTCTAATTATTTTTCATAGTTTATCCAATTCCTTCAATTCTTTTTTTAATTCAGCTTCACGCTCTTTAAGTTTTTTTACAACTTCTTTATAACCTTCTTTTCTAGCAATTGCAGTTTTAATTTTTTCTTTTCTAGTTTTCATTATTTCATTTGTTAATCTTTCCTTTTCTTCTTCTATGTAAGAATCACCATACAACGCTTTTTTAAGTTCACTCTCAATTAATAATCCTCTTAGTTTTTCTTTAATATAATTTTTCATAATAATTCATTTAAATCATCTTTTATTTTCTGCTCAACATTTTTATAAATCTTAATAGCTTCTTTATATCCTGGCTCTCTTTCTCTAGCCATTTTATTTATACTTTTTTTAATCATGGTTAACTTATTAGTTAACTCTTCTTTTTTTGCTTGAATTTCAGTATCACCATACAAGGCTTTTTTAAGTTTATCCGATTTTTCATGTCTACCTAACTTCGACCTTTTATATTCCAATTCTCCAGGCGTTTTTTCTTTAGCTATATCAGCAGCCTTATCATCTAAATAACCAACTCCCTTATCAACAAAATCTATTATATTATTATAATCAGCATATAATAAATGCAAATAAGCATAATAATGTGGAGATGGGCTTCTATCTATTTTGGTCAAGTAATCTCTGATAGGGACAAAAGGCACTGGTAACCCTTTAAACTCTCTAATAACATCAGTTAAATTACATCTAGGTGTACCATCATCAGAATATAAATCCATGGATTTTAACAACTTAAATGTATAAGGTTTCCATGTATCCATTTTTTCGGTGTAGTTCTTGATATCAGATACGTTTTTAATATGTACATATTTGGTTTTAACAATGTTTGAACTAAGTGAAGCTAAATCAGTTACATATATATTATTCTTGAAAAAAGTTGATAAAACATTATCGTTATCACAAATAGTGAAGAATATCTTTCCATTACCAAATTGACCAACAACTTTAAATATAACATCTTTACCACTTTTTAGAGTAAACTTCATCATTTTACCTAAAAAGTTTTGTTTAAACCTTATTGGTGCAGATTTATTGAAAAATTTAACATTACCTGTCTGACTTACTTTACTACCAATGTTGTTACGAACAGCACTAGATTCTAAACCTTGTATTCTAGGTCCACCATTAGAATTAATACTAACTTTAAATCTAAATCTGTCACCATACTCTAAATTTTCGTCTTTGGCAAATAACTGTTCTTTTTCTTTATCACTTAACTTATCAAATATTTCAGTTTTTATTTGATTATAATGAGTTTTAAAATCTTCTAAATCACCATAACTGAAGTAATAAACGTTATCCCCTCTTCCTCCACGTGCTGGTCTATTTCCACCAGTATCGGTTGTTTTCTTATTTTCTAATAAAGACTCTCTAAGTCTTTGTTTTATATATGTCTTCATAATTTGTTTCTATAAGAAAAAATATTATCTTTGTTTATTATAAATATGTCAAAAATCGTTAAAATGGCCACAAAACTTGATAAAGACTTAACAAGGGAAACATCTCTCAAAGCAAAGGATAAAGAAATAATGATAACTATTACCAAAAACCAAAGTATTTTGCTTAAATTAAAAGGTGAACGAGGTAAACATTATCAAATAAACATACTTGATTTGTTCAATGAATTATCTGGTACACCAGGTAATAAAAAAGAAAAACCAACAAAGAAAAACCCATCAATCCTACTACATAACCTAAGAGCACATAGTGCAATCGCTGATATGGATTACGAAACAAAAGTCAAGTTTGACCAAATCATAAAAAAAGTAATCAATGAAATATAATTTTAAATTAGATATAGAATACGGTGAAAAAGGCGAAAAAATAATAGTCAATGAATTAAAATCCTTTGGTTATAAATTTGTAAGTTTTAATAAAGACAATAAATACGATGCGCTACTCCTTAATAAAGCTAATGAAGAAGTTAAATTTGAAATAAAAACAGATGTATGGTGTATACCCGAAAAAGAAATACAAACACCATTCGGAATTGTTAAAGAAAATAGAGATAGTGGAAACCTATTCATTGAATTTGAGTGTAGAGGTAAAGACTCTGGAATAGTAGTAACCAAAGCAAAATATTTTGTTACTTATTTTCCATATCTACAAGAAGCTTGGTTCATATTAAGCAATAACTTAAAAAACTTAATAGAAGAGAATGAACTACCTATAACCATTAATGCTGGTGACGAAAAAAGTGAAACTAAAGGGTATTTAATTAATAGAGAGTTATATAAAAAACACTTCAAAATACTTAATGTAAATTATAAATGGGAAAATTAAAAGTTGAATTGGTACCCAAAACTTGTTTTTATAGCAACGTTAGAACACTACTACCAAAAAAATATTGGGACCAATTAAGAAAAGAATCTTACGGAAAAGCTAATAATTGTTGTGAAATATGTGGAGACACGGGTAAAAATCAAGGATATAGACATAATGTAGAATGCCATGAAATATGGGATTATGATGATGTGTTTAAAGTTCAAATACTAAAAGGGTTGATTTCAATATGCCCCAAATGTCATCAAGTTAAACACTTTGGTAGAACAAGTGCCATTGGTAAACAACCAGAAGCATTTAAACACCTTGAAAAGGTAAATAATTGGAATCATAGAGATTGTGTTAATCACTTAAAAGAAGTGATGAAACAATGGATGGATAGGTCTAAATATAAATGGCATATAGATTTGTCATTACTAAATATAAAATATAAAATACCAAAAAAATTAATAACTGAAGCACATAAAAAAAGAAAAAAATCATGATTAAATTACTAACGTTATCACTATTATTTTCAACATGTGCATTATTTGCACAAGTTCTACCAGTTAAAATTGATAGAAATAACCAAATTATACAATATAATGGTTTTACTGTGTCTTATAATGAATTACACGAACAATCAAATTGGGTTTCATACACATTAAAAAAAGAAAATTTAGATTGCGATATCTTAGCTTACAGGAAAAATAGTTTTAAACCCGATTTAACCATCGAAACCACCTATGCACATAGTGAAGACTATTTTAAATCTGGTTATGATAGAGGACATTTAAAACCAGCTGCTGATGAACGATGCAATCAACAAAAAATGGATGAAACTTTTAATATGGTAAATATAACACCACAAAGCCCAGCATTCAACAGAGGTGTATGGTTAAAATTAGAAAATCACGTCAGAAAATTAACATTTGAATCTGATAGCGTTAGAATAATAACTGGACCAATATTATCCGCAGGGTTAAAAAAGATAAAAGATGTTTCAATTCCAGAACATTTTTTTAAAATAATTTATTTATATAACAATAATAATAAAAAAATATTGGCATATTTTATGGATAATAAGAAGTCATATGCTGATTTAGACGAATTTATTGTACCATTGTCTTTTATAAATAAAATGTCTGGATTTATTTTTCCAAATTAAATTTTATAATAAGATTTAATAACATAATTTATTTCAGAATCACCTACAGAGTACATTTGCTTTAATGTTGAGAATAAGTTATTGTAAACTAAATTAGAATCTCTAGGTATAACAAAATTGATACCATCTAAATTTACGCCCCTTTTAAATTTTTTTTTGCTCTTTATCCTTAAAACAGGGTATAAATTTTTTAAAAAATTAAACATTAACCCAATCATAACTGGGTCAAAACTTTTTTTTCTAGCCATAAATCTATTTATAAATAAATATGTCTGAAGAATTTAACGAAATAATCGATTTTACTATTTGTGAATTTATTTTTGATTTTAAACACGATACCAATTACATCACTTTAAATTCATTACTATATAATTTGAAATATTCCTTTGCTTCTAATACTAGATTATCAAATGAATTAATGGTTGTGGTTAAAAAAGTAGTAAAAAAACTAATATATCTATATGGTTTAACACAAGAAGAATCTTTAAATTATATTTTTATTTTTTTAAACGATGAAAAATGGAAAAAACACGTTAAAATACTTCTTATGATGAAGAAAAATTTAAATATTTGTTATATATAACCCATAAATGATAACATTTGAAATAAAAATCTAAAAATATTTTTTATTTCAAATAAAAAATATTATATTTGTGTCACACTAATTACTTAATTAAATTTTTTAAAAATGGTAGATATAAAAATTGTTTATGACAAGAATAACGTTAATCTTAGTTACAACATAACTAAGAATAACTTCTATAGTAAAATATCAAATAAAGATGTAGTTAGATATCTTAAGGGTATTTTTAGAAACAAAAATAGATTTGAACATCGCTTCATAAATGAAATTAAATCTGTTTATGGAAAGGTTTTGGAAATGGAAAAAAATGGTGAATTAGAGTTTTATAAAGAAACTAAACCAGAAATGTTCATGTGCGATGATAATATGGATGAATTATTAGAATTATATGATAATGCAAAACCATTTACATATGCTGAAGCATTTACCTTAGAAAACCAAGAATTTCAAACTTTAGTTTTTGGTAGTATTGATATTGTTGAAATGATTTCAGAACTTGGTCACGAAAGATTATGTACAGATGGAAAACCTGTTAAACATAAAGTTTTCTCTGAAACAGGTGAATTGCTAGGTTATAATGAATATGATAATATTTATGAAGTACATAAAGTAAATAGTAAAAAATTAGGTCTTAATGAAGATTTATATGCTCTTAGATGCTGGTGTACAACCACAAATAAAGAACATTGGTTATGGATTGAAGAAGAATATAAAGATTCACCTTTAGAAGCAGTTGCATCAACATTTAGAATTCATGAAAACCTTATACCACACATTAAAGAATTAAAAAGACAAGGTGATGTATTATTAGTTGAAATGGAAGAAGATATTAAACCAGAGGGTGAAATAGTTCCATTAACTTCTGAACAATACTTTTCATTGTTAACATGTCAATCTTAATTATATAACGTTATTTAAATATTTAAACAAATGCAAAATTTTAAAAAAGAAGTGCTTGAACCATCAACAAACACACACACGCTTCATGCGCAAAACATTACCAAAGAAGACTTAGGTAATGGTATTATGAAATTACAAATCCAAGGAGATGGAATTGTAACACATGGTGAACATGGAACAATTAAAACCGAATCACCAAATGTGATTAAATATGTTCAGCAAGAACTGAACCCAGTCACAAGAAAGCTTCAAAATGCTTATGATTAATCAAAAAAGGGTTCTTAATTGAACCCTTTTTTATTTTTTATAATATGAATAAATTTAATGAAGAAGTTCAAAAACATGGTCCATTTGAGAACTATAATGAAGACGGAAAATTAATTTTTAGAACCAATTATTTAAATGGTAAATTAAATGGTTTATGGGAATATTATCATAAAAATGGTCAAATCTGTATAAAAGGAAATTATATTAATAATAAACAGAATGGCTTGTGGGAACACATAAATGAAAATGGTAGACTATTAAACTTATATTATCGAATAATTTAAATTAATGTAATATGAATGAATATAATTTAAACGGAAAAAAACATGGAACATGGGTATCTTATAACTCAAATGGTGTTCTAGACTCTAAAACACATTACATTAATGGAGAATTACATGGTATTCAAGAAAGATACTTCTCTAAAGATTCTTTGTGGCTTAGAATAGCATATGAAAATAATAAGAAAAATGGGTTATTTGAACAATATTTTGATAATGGTCAACTACAACATGTAGGTCACCAAAAAAATGGTAAATCATTTGGGATTTGGAGACATTATAGAAGAGATGGTGAACTTTATGCTGTAATTAAAAAACACAAAGGTATTGATGTAGGTCTACGTGCAGACTATGAAGAAAATTTAATAGAATTTATATTATGATAAAGAAAATATTAGATTATATTTATAAACCAGGAAATAGATTGCACTTCTATTGTATATTGTTTTTATTATTACTTTTTTCATATGTGTTTTTCCCAAAAGATATAATGGTTTATGATTACATTTTATCAATTATATTATCCATTTATTTAATAGGTCTAATTTTACATAAAGTAAATTAATCATATAACATGAACAAATATAACGAACAAGGTAAAAAACATGGTCCATATGAATGCTATTATTCAAATGGTAAATTAGGGTCTAAAGCAAATTATCTTAATGGTAAAGCACATGGTCCATGGGAAGTGTATCATTCAAATGGTAAATTAGGGTCTAAAGCAAATTATGTTAATGGTAAAAGACATGGTCCATGGGAAGAGTATTATTCAAATGGTAAATTAAGGTATAAAGCAAATTATCTCAATGGTAAAAGACATGGTCCATCTGAATATTATTATGAAAATGGTAAACTAGATGAAACAATTATAAAATATCACTTAACATGAATAAATTTAATAGAGAAGGTCAAAGACATGGCCCATGGGAAGAATATCACGATAATGGTAAACTTTGGGTTTCGTATAATTACATTAACGGTAAATTAAATGGTTATTCAGAAAGTTACTATGAAAATGGTTTATTAATGAATAGTGGTAATTACTTAAATGATGAAAAACATGGATGTTGGAGTTGTTTTTATGTATATGGGTTTTTAATATACAAACAACATTATACACATGGAAAGGCAACAGGACTTACAATATATTATGGTATTAATTTTAATTACAATAAAGAAAAAATAGAAGCGATTCAATATCATTTAACATGAATAAATACATTTATATTAACAATAAAAAATGTAGAGATGGTTTATGGGAACATTATAACTCCAATGGAAATTTGTTTTGGTCTGGAACGTATACAAAAGGAAAAATGAACGGATTTTGGGAAGGATTTTATAAAAATGGCAACCCTAAATATAAGATGAAATATAACATGGACAGAGCAATATCATTACGAGAAAATTATTTTGCAAATGGTGAATTATTTGAAATAAATTACTATTTATAATTATAAAACATAATTTTAATGAAAAAAAATAAATTACCAAAATCTCCGCAAGAATTATTAAGAATATTACCAAACGACCTTAAACAATTATTATTTAAGCAATGGAGTGCAAAACAAAACCCAAAATGGCACCCAGAAGGTAATACATTAAAACATATTTTTATTGTCATAAAAAGAGCATATGTAAAATATGGGGATGACCCAAATATGGTATTAGCTGCGCTTTTTCATGATTTAGGTAAAATGGATACCTATAAAATAAGTCCAAAAACAAATCAACCAACAGCACATGGTCATGAAAAAGAAAGTGAAAAATATGTTGAAGAATTTAGAAATTGGATTGAATCTTTTGAAGGGACTGATGTTGATAAAATAAAATTTATCGTTAAAAACCATATGAAAGTTAAATCTAATGTATGGGATGTTATGAAACAAAAAAAGAAAGATAAATTAATGAATATCACCGACCCAGAAACTGGTGAAATAAAACCAAACCCATATTTTAAATCACTATCAGATTTTGAAAAATATTTAGATGGAGGTGGGTCCGATATTATAAAAGAATATATAAAACATCGTTTAAGAAATATAATTTAAAGAGCTACAATAGCTCTTTAAATTTTTCATTCTCTAAATCCTTTATTGCTTGACCAATCTTTGATTTATCCTTTGCCGTTAAACCATATCTCTGCATGGCTTCACCACCCTTTACAGATAAATTAAAGTTCAAAAAAGTATTAATTAATCTAGTATCTAAACCATTATGTTTTGCATAATCAGATATTTGCTTATCACTTAATTTAGCACCCTTTTGCATTTTCTTTAACTGGTATATATCATCAGCATCAATATCATTTAATTTAATTAAAAAATCAATATTTTTAACCTCATCATTTGAATAAGTTAGCTTATTTAATACATTTCTTAATTTCTTAACGTCATTGTCTTTTAATAAGGTCGCAATATTAACAATTCCATCCTTATCATCAATATATTTTTTGTTTATTGATAATCCTGGAAAAATTTCACCCCACATGTTGTATTTGTCAACTAAACCTAAGAAATACTTCGCACTCTTTGATGTCTTCAACCCCTTCATAAATTCATCTCTTATTCTTTCTTTAGATATACCTTCAAGACTACTATCTTTATTCAATGCTGCATCAACATTAGGTTCCAAATTACTACCAAATCTACCAGCAAACCTCAAGGCTCTTAATATTCTTAACCTGTCTTCACCAAACCTTTCTTCTGGTGAACCAACAGTTCTTACAACACTACCCTTTATATCATCAATACCACCAACAAGGTCAACAACCTCACCAGTATCAATATCATAAAATAATGCATTTATAGTTAAATCCCTTCTCTTAACATCCTGGTCGATTGTGGTGAATTCAACAGCATCTGGTCTTCTTCCACCAGATAAATCCTTTCTAAACGTTGCAATTTCATATTCATCGTCATCTGTGAATACATTTATAACACCAAAAGCTTTACCAGTTGGTAAGGTTCTGTAATCAGCTTTATCCATCATAAGCTCAACCTTATCTGGAGTAGCATCAGTAGCTAAATCATAATCCTTTGGGGTCTTCCCCAACAAGGCATCTCTAACAGCACCACCAACAACATATAGTTTATGACCATTCTTTTTAAAAACATCCTTTATGTCTATAATATCGTTAGGTATTGGAACATCAAATTTAATTCTTTTTTCTTCAGTAATTATACTTTCTAAACCTTCTCTTAGTAATCTCTTTATTTCTTTTTTCATTTTTTTATTTTGTTAATTTTACAGGGTTTTTATCTTTAAAATCTTCCACATCATCTTCATGTATAATATCTCTATAATAATCTTCATCAATAATAACCCAAGCCTCACTTTTTGAACAGTAATCACCAGCATATTCCCCATCTGTTAATTGAATAGCCTCTGATTCTAATATAGTATTACCCTCGTAATCTTCAAGTGTATCATCAATCAAAGCATATTCACCAGCATGTTTTCCAGCATCCAAATCAATAGCCTCATCATATTTAATCCAATTACCCTTATAATCTTCAATGGCATCATCCTTTAAACTATACTTACCCTTATCTTCACCAGCATCCAAAATTATAACATTATCCGATTGTGCAAAAACAACTTGGTCATCCCAAGTAGTTGCTAAATCATCATCATAAAACCAATCTTCTTCACTCTCAATATAGTAACCTTCGTCTTCTGGTATATACTCTTGATGGTATTCTGACCAATTACCAGGGGGTGAAGCTTCGCCATCAGTGTCTTGTAAAAATAATTCTCCACTATCATGAGATAATTCACCATTACTTGGTGTGTAATACTTAAATGTATCCATATATGGGTAATAATCATACTCCCCAATTTTTTCTAATGTAACATCATCACTAGGTCTACGACCATAACTTGACATATTTTTTTCTTCAGCATATTTTTTAAAAAAACGTTCATAATTTTTATTGGTAGTGTATATTCTATCCATAAAATATTCTCCATCATCCATGTGCCATATTAGTGCTCTTCCCCTAACTTTTTTAGTTTCTGGATTTAATAACACAAGGCACTTAACACTATCTGGGTTATCAACATAAATACCAAGATATTGTTGGGCTGCCTCATACCTCATACACGACCCCATTGTTTCATCATCTTCATAATTCTTACAATGATAAGCATTTAAAATATCAACACCATCAACCAACTTTAATTGTGATGTATCAGCCTTTTTAAAAAAACTAATTAGATTTTCAATTTCATAAGGTTTAACTTCAGATAAATTACCACCCAAATATTTTATTAATTTATTTAATTTAAATAATCGCTGTCTAATCTTGCCCTCTTTATCTTCATACCCTAAAGTTAACAACTTTTCATTATCCTTATTATAATCAACATATTTGACATTAGCCGTATCCTTTATTTTATTACTATTAAAAAAATTTAATAATTTTTTAGATAAAGGGGTATTAATATTTTTTAATTTATTAGTTAATGTATTACCAACTTCTATTTCCTTCTCTAAAATTAAAAACAACTTATTAAGTCCCCCCCTCTTTTCTTTTTCTGTTAATAACTTATAGTGTTTTGTATTAACAATAGACTCTCTTAGTAATTTTCTTATATTATCTTTCATATCACTTATCTTTCATTTTATTTATAATATCTAACCTCTTACCCTTGGTTGACTTGTGAATGTTTTTTAATTTATCATATATACCAGCTTTCTTATTCTTACTTAACGCTTTTGATGCTTTAGAACCAGCTGGTTGTTGACCATGTATTAATAATGCAAAATTTTCATCAGAACAACATGCTATTGTATCATCATAATCAATTGGTAACCTTAATTCCTTCGCCTCTTCAACCGAATAAACAACCCTTGCATATCTTAAATTATTTGACATTATTAAATCTTCATTATTCTCATCAAGAGATGCAATCAATTTCATATTTCTTGGTATTGATGATTTATTGTTTAACCAAAATTGTAAAGACGTTGTATGCGTGTAAAATGTTGTACCTGGTATTGCCTTTGCAACCTCAATCCAAGCTTTCATATAATCATTACTAAAAAAGTCACCCCCTTCATGTATCCTAAAAACTGGTACCTTATCAAAACCATAATATTTAAGAGAATCAATGATTAATTTAGTCATACCCTTAACACCGCCACTCTTATTAGCTCCTACCAATAAATCCAAATTATTAAATGCGTTCTTACCAGCCGTATTATGATGTTGTGCTTGTTGTCTTGCCGCATAACACATAAATTTAGTATCCTTAGTCCCTTTTAAAGATTTACCACCCTTAAATTTAGTTCCAGTTCTTGCCGCAAAATTTTTACAAACTGTTGCATGAGGGCAAGTATATCCAGCTGGTAAAGACATATATGGCCAATCCAACTTTGCATTACCCTTACTCATACCCAAAACACATATTGATTCTTCGGGCACCTCTTCAGGTTCTTCATAACCAGAATGCGCAAATGGGTCAAAATCATTTAATTCTTCCCTTAATAATAATCTTATCTTATCTTTCATTTTATTAAATACGTTTATATTTATAAATATAATGCAAATTTAAAAAGAAACAATGAAAAAGAATAGAATATTAACCGAATCTCAAAAAAAACAAATTCTTGAGAATAAACAAAAAAATATTATTGAAAACTTCACAAATGTTTTTAATAAAATTAAAAGACTTAATGAAAACGAAATAATTAAAGAATCTCTAAACGAAGCCAATGACATTTATTTTGATACAGCAAGCGGTGCTGCTGACTACGCTAGAGAAAATACCGAAAAACGTGGTTACGAAATTGATGAAGATGATTGGAATACACAAATAACT
>Ga0209535_1002078_pt1 | contig 13136 bp, 12 predicted proteins | sample LinPmetageLP28_FD_184041 | JGI IMG/M metagenome (GOLD analysis project Ga0209535, IMG submission 184041) | Marine viral communities from the Pacific Ocean - LP-28 (SPAdes) (version 2) | ecosystem: Environmental > Aquatic > Marine > Oceanic | place: Pacific Ocean | collected 2009-08-22
AGTAACTTTTGATTGGAAAGATAAAAAACAAAATAAAGCCTATGATCCTGATCAAGGTTGGAAACATGATATTGGATTTATTGCCCAAGATGTACAAAAAGTTATACCAGAGCTTGTAAGAGAAAATGAAGATGGTATGTTATCGATGAGACACCAAGGTATAGCACCAATACTACTTGAAGCTATAAAAGAATTAAAAGCAGAAATTGAAGAACTTAAAAAACAAATAAAACAATGAGTTTACCAAGTTCAGGAGAAATAAAAGCAAGTCAAATGAATACTGTAGCTAGTAGATCAGCAACTGCTAACGCACCTTTATCTGGCACAAGTTCAACTCCACAAACTGGTTCATTAGTTAAAATATATGCTACAGCTAATCCAGCAGTAAATCAAAGTGCGCCACATTCATTTAGTGAATTTTATGGAAGAAGCTTTGTGTCTTTAACAGCTTTTTTAGTTGGTAATCCCTCGGCATTTGTTTCGGATATGTGTACACAATTATCTTCTCAAGCAACCTATTATCATGATGGGAGTGGAACTTATCCCACTACTGGAGATATAGTTTATTTGAGCAACTCCACATCAAGCCCAGTAGATGGAGGTACAGGTGTACAGTGGCCAATTTTTCCCGGTGGACCTAATGCACCAGTTGGATGGTTTAGAATAACTGGAAGTACAGGAACAGTGCAATCAACAGGAGCTTGTAACCCTTAAGTTTAATTAATATATTTATAAAAAGATAGTAATGGCAATTAAAATATTAAGCGATCAAAATGTAACAGCAAATGTAATTGCAACTACAGCTTTTAGGCTTAACACTGATAGTAAATGGAAAATAAGGGGTAATACCAATAGTACTCAATTAGCTTTTGAATATTCAACAAGCGCAACTTTGAGTGACTCGGATATTAAAGTTCTTATTGAGCCATCTGGAGCAGTCGGTATTGGAACAAATTCCCCAGATGGAAATTTAGAAATTATTACTAGCACAGTAGTAAGCGGTGCTTCAGATTCAGTTAATAATGTTCTTATAGGTCTACAGTCTGCTAATAGGCCAACAATTATTTTAGATACAGCTGACACTACATACACAAATAGAACATGGAACTTAACTAATGTTGGATCGGCAGGAAGTTTATTTATTGGAAGAAATGGTTTAGATGTTCTTACAATGGCTAATGATGGTCAAGTATCAGTATATAATGATTTTATAATAAACAACTCTTCGCCTGAACTATATATGCAAACTGGTGGCTCGCATTATAACTGGTTATTAGCAGCTCAAGAAAGTATAGATGCGGGATTTGAAATAGCCTCACAACCTCCTGCGGGCGGAAGCTATGATATACGTATGTTAATTAAAGGAGATACTGGAAGAGTAGCTATTGGAGGAACTACAACATCCGCAAACACATTGACATTGCAAGGCACAGGTACTGAGTTAGATTTTACAAACACATCTGGTAGTGGTAAAAATTATAGATTTACTTCAGTTTCTAATGGTGATTTTGAAATTATTGACAAAACAGCTAATGCAGAAAGAATGAAAATTGACACTAATGGTGTCGTTACATTTACATCTCCACAAGCTATAGGTATAGTTTTTAAAACTACAAATACAAGTTATGGTGCTATGAATGTATACAAAGACCATACAGGAACTACAAGAGGAGCCGCTGGATATAATGCTAGTGCAATGTATTTTGGTGGGGAAGCTAACACTGACACTATATTACAAGCAGGTGGGCAAGTTAGTTTATTTTGTGATGATGGCAGTCAAAATGTTATTATTAAAGGAACTACTATCAATGGTGCGTTTGGAGCAAGTAATTCAATACTAGCTGTAAAAGCTGTTTCATCTGGTGGTGAAGGCATTATACAGATACAAGGTCAAGGCAACCAAAATACAGACAGTGTTGGACAATTACAATTTTATAGTTATAATGTATCTACACCTTATGCGGCAATTGTAGGTAGAAGATACACTAGCGACACTGAAGGTAGTTTAGTTTTTTATACAAGCAATGCTGAAAGGTTTATAATAGCAAACGATGGTGATATTTATAATAGAGAGTCTGTAAATAGAGCAAACACTTTTTATGGTTATCATACTGCTAATGCTTCTGCAACTGGTACGAGCAATAGTGCTTATGGTTACGAAGCTTTGTATGATTTAACAACTGGAACAAATAATATTGCCATAGGAAGATCAGCATTACAAGATTTAACGGTTGGAGCTAGTAATGTTTGTATAGGTAATTCAGCGGGCTCAGGCGGGGATTTTGGAGAAAGTGTTTTTGTGGGATATTTGGCTGGGCAAGTAAATACTCAAGGCGGTATAGTAGGAATAGGAACTGAAGCTTTAAAAAACAATACTAGCGTAAATAACACAGCAGTAGGGCATAGAGTTTTAATTAATAATACATCAGGAGATTCAAACACAGGATTAGGTTTTAGAGCGTTAGATACAAATGTAACAGGAAACAATAATACTGCAATAGGTTCTGAAGCATTGAGAAATACAACAGCTGGGAGTAATGTTGCAGTTGGTACTCATTCAGGATTAAATACTACATCTGGAAGTGAGAATACTTTTCTTGGAACATCAGCAGGTCGTAGTATAACAGAAGGAGGTTTTAATATTGCTATAGGTTCTAATGCTTTAAGAAATGTAACAACTGACAATCACAATATTGCAATAGGTAGAGCCGCTATGCAGGCTTCTACAAGCGGAACTCAAAATATAGCAATAGGGACTGATTCTTTAGAAGCAACATCCGCAACAGGAAATGTAGCAATTGGTTATAGAGTCGCTATTGGTACGAGTCAAAGTGGAAATTATAACACTATAATAGGACACGAAGCTGCACAGAATTTAGATAATGGAGAACAAAATGATATTATAGGAAGACAAGCTGGGTTTAGTTTAACAAATGGCTCATCAAATGTAACAATAGGTTATCAATCTATGTATGCAAATTCTATTGGTAGTAAGTGTGTTGCAGTGGGATGGAGAGCATTACATTCAGATCCCAGTCCTGAAGAAAGTGTTGCAGTAGGACACCAAGCTTTATTTAATCAAACAAGTGGCCGTAATACTGCTGTTGGTTTTCATACTTTACAAGATTTAGTATCAGGAGTTTATAATACTGGTGTCGGTGGTGAATGTATGGAAAATGTTACTACAGGAGGGGAAAACACCGCAATGGGAGCGTTTGCATTAAGATTTATTACAGACTCTGGCAATAATACTGCAATAGGATATAAAGCTCTTTATACTCAAACTGGAGGAAGCTCCAATACAGCCCTTGGACATCAAGCGGGAGAGTTTGTTAATGATGCTAACTATACTACTCTTGTAGGTGCTCAATGTGGTTCTCTTATAACCAATAATGATTATAACACTATGATGGGTTATTACACTGGTAGAAATACAACTACTGGTGAAAACAATGCTTTTTTTGGTGCTATCGCAGGAAGGTTTAATTCAACAGGTAGCAGAAATACTTATATAGGTTGTCAAGCTGTAGATAACCAAACACACACAGGAAGTGACAATACTGTAATAGGTTTTGCAGCGGCTCAAAATATAATTTCTGGTTATGACAATATTTTAATTGGTAAAAGTGTTGCAAGTGGTTTAACAACTGCAAATGCTAACATTGGTATTGGTATCGATGCGTTAAACGCTTGTACAAGTTCTGCTGGTAATATTGCAATGGGTTATGGTTCTATGGGAGGGGGAGTAATGTCTGGAACAGGAAGAAATATTGCTTTTGGAGATGCTTCGATGTATAATGTTACAAACGGTCAAAATAATATCGCTATAGGTTGGAATGCAGGTAGATCAGGTAGTCAAACACCTCAATCATTAGGTTCTATTACTACAAATAGTAATGAAATACAAATGGGTAATGGTTCTCATTCAGGAGCATATATTCAAATAGGTTGGACTACTGTTTCAGATGCAAGAGACAAAGGAAATGTTAAAGATGTGCCACATGGATTAGATTTTGTAAATCAATTACAACCAAAATCATTTGAATTTAAACCAGATAGAGAAGCAGAAGATACGGATGGAATAGAAAGATATGGATTTTTAGCTCAAGATGTTTTAGAGCTAGAAGGAGACAATGCTGTTATAGTAAATAAAAATGATGAAGATAAATTAAAAATGACTAATGATTATTTAGTTCCAATATTAGTAAATGCAATAAAAGAACTAAAAGCAGAAATAGAATTATTAAAAAATAAATAATTAACTTTGTAAAAAATTAAATTATGGCAAATTTTTATAAATGGACAATAAATCAAATGAACGCCCGTATTGAAGAAGATGGAAATCAAAATGTCATATTTACTGTACACTGGACATATACTGCACAAGATGATAAAGATGCAAAATACACCGCTAGTCAAATAGGAACTTACTCTTTACAGTACGATCCTTCAACACCCTTTATTCCTTATGCAGATGATGAGGCATTTGAAAATATTGTTATTGGTTGGTTAAAAACAGGGCTACCAGTAGCTGAGATAGAAGCAAGTTTATCTAAACAAATAGACTTAGAGAAGCAACCTGTGGATGAAGATTTATATTTTACATGGGATAATCCACCAATACCACCTATTGAAGAATAATATTATTTTACTATATTTGTTTTTTATAACTTAAATTAAATTAAATACAATGGCAAAAAAAATTACAGAAGAAGAATTAAAAAGACTTCAAGGCATGAATGCTGAGTTTACAAAAACTAAACTAGCACTCGCAGATTCATTACTTCAACAAAAAGAATTAATGGTTCAAATGGACAACTTAAGATCTGCATTTAAAGTAGATGAAAAAAATCTAATGGAGGCTTACGGAAAAGATGTTTCAATAGATTTAGCAACTGGAGAAATAAAAGAAAACGTAGAAGAGGCACAAACCGTAGAAGAATAAAAAATGGCAAGAATAAGTAACACTAGCGTTTATCCAAATATTAATCCTGTATTATCAGATTACTTTGTATTGACTGATGCTAATGATGACTTAGCTACTAAAACTTGTACACTAGAGTCTTTACAACAACTTTATAATGTAGATGTTGTTTCAAAATCTATAACAGTTTCTCCACTTTATCTAAATGTTTTAGCAACTCAAGATTTTGAAATACTTCCTGCTCCTGGTTCTGCATATGTATATGACATACAAAGAATTTTAGTTTTTATGGACCCAGGCTCAACGGAGTATGATTTTGCATCAGTCACTCCATGTTTTGATATGGGTAGTATAGCCGCAGGTTGCATTTCTTTAGCAACTCTGAATTCTACTACTGATTATGTTGCTTCCGTTTACGATGGAGGTGGTGCATCTCAAATTCCTATCAATACAGCGGTGGTTTTGTCTAAAGGTGGCAGTAATCCTACACAAGGTAATGGAACTCTATATGTTAATATTACTTACAGAAAATTAAAGTTAAATTCAACCTTCTAGTCAAATGGACATCCGTAAGATTTCCATAGGAGCAGATTACAAGTCTGGTGCCATGCATTATATTGTAGGGCAGAATGTTTTAGGAGGCTCTTATATTATTCATTTAATTCAACACGATGCAAATTCTAATTCATTTAAAATATGGATAGAAAAGAATCAAGAATTAATTATGTGGAAGGAGTTTAAAAACACAATGCCTATTTCTGTAGAATATAATCTAAACTTTTAATGCAGTCACCACATTCTTTCATAGTTCGACCAGTAAAAGGGAGAAGGTATGATAATATAAAAGACATTGGTGGTATTGACTTTATAACCAGTGTTTCTAAAGAAGACCATAAAGCATCTAATAGACATGCAGAAGTTGTGTCTACACCAGTAAATTATTCTGGAGATATAAAAAAAGGAGATATACTTTTAGTTCATCACAATGTTTTTAAATTTTATTTTGACATGAAGGGTAGAGAAAAAAGTGGTAAAAGTTTTTTTAAAGATGATTTATTTTTTATTGACAATGATCAGTTTTTTTTATATAACAAAAAAGGTAAATGGTATGGTCATGACAAATATTGTTTTATAAAACCTGTTCCTAAAAAAGATTATTACTTAAAAGGCATTGGTGTTAAGGAAGAACCCTTACATGGTGTAATAAAATACTCAAACAAACAATTAGAACAATTAGGTGTTAGTGAGGGGGATGAAGTCTGTTTTACTCCTGATAGTGAATATGAGTTTTATGTTGATGATGAAAAATTATATCGTATGTTTACCAATAACATAGCATTAACATTATGATGGATAGTAAAAAAATAAAAGAAGAAATAATAAAGGCTGGTGAAAAAGCAGTTATACAATTAATTAAAGTAGCAAAAGAAGATATTATTAAATACGATAAAGATGATGAGTTGGCAGCTGACAGATTGAAAAATGCAGCCGCTACAAAAAAACTTGCTATCTTTGATGCATTCGAGATATTAAAAAGAATTGAAGATGAAAAGCAATTAATAGATGGAATTGACATAGTAAAAAATAATACACCTAAAGGATTTGCAGAATCAAGATCAAAATAGTTTATATAGAAAATTGTACAAAATTGTGCCAAACAATGTTATGGCAACAAAAAACAGAGCTCGTACATGGCTATATGGCTATAATCCTAAATATGATTTTGTAGTTATTTCTAAAACTGGTCAAATTGACCAAATAATAAATATAAATGGTTTAAATATAGCCTTACCTAAACCTCCCGCGCGCGTGCACACGCGAGACAAAAAAAATAAAGAACAGTACTGGGAGCCACATGTTTTACCTAAAGAATTAAAAAAAATTCAATCTATATTTCATTGGCACGAAACCCCACCACAATTTAAAAATAAATGGGTAGATTATATTGAACAAGAGTTTGATAGAAGAGATGAAGGTTTTTGGTTTATGAATAATGGGGAGCCAACTTATATAACTGGCACTCATTATATGTATCTGCAATGGACAAAAATTGATGTTGGTCATCCAGATTTTAGAGAGGCAAATAGATTGTTCTATATTTTTTGGGAAGCATCTAAAGCTGACAAAAGAAGTTTTGGTATGTGTTATTTAAAAATAAGACGTTCTGGATTTTCTTTTATGAGTTCATGTGAAGGTGTTAACACTGCAACAATTACTAAAGATTCTAGAATAGGTATATTGTCTAAAACTGGTGCCGATGCAAAAAAAATGTTTACAGATAAAATAGTTCCAATATCAAACAACTATCCTTTCTTTTTTAAACCTATTCAAGACGGTATGGATAAGCCTAAAACTGAATTAGCTTATAGAGTTCCAGCATCTAAGATTACTAAAAAAAATATGTATGTTATAGATGAGGAAGAGCTAGAAGGATTAGACACTACAATTGACTGGAAGAATACATCTGACAACAGTTATGATGGAGAGAAGCTACAGTTATTATTACACGATGAAAGTGGTAAATGGGAAAGACCAGAAAATATATTAAACAACTGGCGTGTAACTAAAACATGTTTAAGGTTAGGTAGTAAGGTTATTGGTAAGTGTATGATGGGCTCTACCTCTAATGCTCTAGATAAAGGAGGTGCAAATTTTAAATCTTTATATGAAGATTCTGATTGTATGAAAAGAAATTCTAACGGACAAACAAAAAGTGGTTTGTATAATCTGTTTGTACCTATGGAATGGAATATGGAGGGGTTTATAGATAGACATGGAATGCCAGTGTTGAAAAACCCACAAGAACCTATTATGGGTATTGATGGTGAATTAATATATCAAGGTGCAATTAATTATTGGGAGAATGAAGTGGAGTCATTGAAAAATGATCCTGATGCATTGAATGAGTTTTATAGACAATTTCCAAGATCAGAATCACATGCATTCAGAGATGAAAGCAAACAGTCATTGTTTAATTTAACTAAAATATATCAACAAATAGATTATAATGACTCACTCATAATGCAACACCATGTAACTCAAGGTGGATTTCATTGGAAAGATGGAATTAAAGATTCTAAGGTAATATGGAGCCCAAATAAAAGAGGAAGATTTTTTGTAACTTACATTCCAAAGGCTTCGCTTCAAAATAACGTTATAGAAAGAGGAGGGCAGAAACGACCAGGAAACGAACATCTTGGTTCGTTTGGTTGTGACTCGTATGATATTTCTGGAGTAGTTGTTGGGAAAGGTTCTAACGGATCATTACATGGGTTAACTAAATTCAATATGGATGACGCACCTAGTAATGAATTTTTTCTTGAATATATAGCCAGACCTCAAACAGCTGAAATATTTTTTGAAGAAGTCCTAATGGCTTGTGTTTTTTATGGTATGCCAATATTATGTGAAAATAATAAACCACGTTTATTATATCATTTTAAAAATAGAGGGTATAGAGGGTATTGTTTAAATAGACCTGATAAAAAATATAATAAGTTGTCAAAAACAGAAAGAGAATTAGGTGGTATACCTAATAGCTCAGAAGATGTAAAACAATCTCATGCATCTGCAATTGAGTCTTATATAGAAAAACATATAGGATTAGATTTAGAAGAAACATATAGAGATAAAGATATAATGGGAAGTATGTATTTTCAAAGAACTTTAGAAGATTGGGCAAAATTTGACATAAACAACAGAACACGATTCGATGCTGCTATTAGTTCTGGCTTAGCAATTATGTCTAATCAAAAACACCTATATACCCCAACTCAAAAACAATCAAAAATAAGCATTAACTTTGCAAGATATAATAACAAAAGTTCAGTTAGTCAATTACTTAAAAGATGAAAGACGTTACAATTAATATACAATCTGCAGCTTTCCCTGATCAGTTTGTTTCAGATGCAACAAAAGACACTGTAGAATACGGTTTACAGATAGGACAAGCAATACAATATGAATGGTTTAGAAGAGATAATGGTTCTTGTAGATTTTATGATCAATGGGGTGAGTTCATGCGCCTGCGCCTGTACGCGCGAGGGGAACAGTCTATTGCTAAATATAAAAACGAATTAGCTATAGATGGTGATTTATCTTATTTAAATTTAGACTGGACACCAGTTCCAATTATCCCAAAGTTTGTTGACATCGTTGTAAATGGAATGTCTGACAGACTTTTTAAAGTAAAGGCATATGCCGAAGACGCAATGTCTGCCGAAAAAAGAAATGAGTTTCAAAAACAAATTGAAGGTGAAGTAATAGCAAAACCTTTATTTAATCAGATACAAGAAGAGTTTGGTATAAATGTATTTCAAAACGATCCTGATCAATTACCTGAATCAGATGAGGAAATGGAATTGTATATGAATATGAAATACAAACCAGCTGTAGAAATTGCCGAAGAGGTTGCGATAAATACATTGTTTTCTGAAAATCATTATAACGACATTAGAAATAGAGTTGATTATGATTTAACTACATTAGGCATAGGAATAACCAAACATGAATTTCTGTTAGGACAAGGTGTAAAACTAGACTATGTAGATCCTGCCAATGTAGTATACAGCTATACAGAAGATCCTTATTTTAAGGATTGTTTTTATTGGGGTGAAATCAAAACCGTACCTATGACGGAGTTAATTAAAATTGATCCTTCATTGACTGATACTGATTTAAATGAAATAGCAAAGTATAGTCAGTCATGGTATAATTATTTTAACACTTCACAGTTTTATGAAAACAGTATGTTTTACAGAGATACTGCAACATTGATGTATTTTAATTATAAAACCACACACTCATTTGTATATAAAAGAAAAAAATTATCTGATGGTTCTTATAAGACTGTTCAAAAAGACGATCAGTTCAATCCACCTCAAGAAATGATGGAAGAGGGTAACTTTGAAAAAGTTGAAAAAAGAATTGATGTATGGTATACAGGTGTAATGGTCATGGGGACTAATATTGTTTTAGAATGGAAATTAGCTGAAAACATGGTAAGACCAAAATCAGCAAATCAATTTGCTATGCCTAATTATGTAGCATGTGCACCAAGAATGTATAAAGGACAATTAGAGTCCTTAGTTAGAAGAATGATTCCTTTTGCCGATTTGATACAAATGACACATTTGAAAATTCAACAAGTTGTTTCTAGAATTGTACCAGATGGTGTTTTTATAGATGCTGATGGTTTGAATGAAGTCGATTTAGGAACTGGTAATTCATACAATCCAGAAGATGCTTTAAGATTATATTTCCAAACTGGTAGTGTAATCGGTAGAAGTTATACTCAAGACGGTGAATTTAATAATGCTAAAGTACCTATACAACAGTTAACTGCTAATAGTGGTTCTAGTAAAATGCAAATGTTAATTGCAAATTATAATCACTATTTAGATATGATTAGGTCTGTAACAGGTTTAAACGAGGCGCGAGATGGTTCTACACCAGATCCTAACTCTTTAGTGGGTGTACAAAAACTTGCAGCACTTAATAGTAATACAGCTACACGTCATATTTTAGATGGTAGCTTGTATATAACTAGAACAATTGCAGAGTGTCTATCAATTAGAACAGCTGATATATTAGAATTTGCTGATTTTAAAGATGAATTTGTAATGCAAATAGGTAAATATAATTCTGGTATTTTAGAAGAAATAAAAGATTTATATATTTATGATTTTGGCATATTCATTGAAATGTCACCAGATGAGGAAGAAAAAGCTATGCTTGAAGCTAATATACAAATGGCTTTGTCTAAAGAAAACATAAGTCTAGAAGATGCTATTGACATTAGAGAAATTAATAATCTCAAAATGGCAAATCAATTACTTAAGTTAAAACGTAAACAAAAACAAGAGCAAGAGCAACAACAAAGAATGCAAGAGCAACAAATGGCTGCACAAATGCAGATGCAGGCTGAACAAGCCAAGGCTCAACTTGAGGCACAAAAAGTCCAAATGGAAACTCAATCTAAAATGCAAGTAAAACAAGCTGAAATAAGTTTTGAAATTGAAAAACTTAAAAACGAAGCTATGTTGAAAGAACAACTAATGCAAACTGAATTTAATTTCCAAATGCAATTAAAAGGAATGGAACAACAGGGTTTACAACAAAGAGAAAACGAAAGGGAAAGCGCGAAAGATGCACGTATAAGTCAACAGTCTACACAGACATCTAAAATGATTGAACAAAAGAAAAGAGATTTGCCTGCAATAAATTTTGAATCAAACGAAGATAGTTTAGATGGTTTTGATTTAGCAGAATTTGAACCAAGATAATGTTTGCGAATTTTAATTTACAAAAATATAAAACAGTAAAATACCCATCTGATTCATCTCTAAAGACTTTAAGCGAAATAAAAGATTTACAGGCTACACCTTTAAATAAAGCATTTGCATTGAAATATGACAATGTGTTTAATGTTTTTAAAAACATTTTTATAAATAAACAAAGAACATTTCCTTCAGAGTTAGTGAAAAATTTATTAACTGAAAGTACTAAGCCAATATTAAAAATTAAAAATTATCACAATCGTAAACGACCTAATGTATTGGCAAAAGATTATGGTATCTCATTACCTTATGTAAAGATGTCATCTGCACAAACCGCCTCATTTCCATCTGGTCACTCTGCTCAAGCATATTTAATAAAAGAAGTTTTAAGTGACAAATTTCCAGAATTAACTTCACAATTTCAAAAAGCAGCGGATAATATATCTAAAAGCAGAATACTAGCTAATGTACATTATGAAAGCGATAAAAGAGTAGGTGAGCAATTAGGATTGGACTTATATAATCACCTAAAAAATGTTTAATTTTTTGTTTAACTTTGTTTTAAATTTAATCTAATTTAATATTATGGAAATAAAAGTAAGAGACTTAGGGCATAAAGAAGAAAAGTCCAGAGCTGAAATTGAAGAGTCATTGTTACAAAAACATGAAGAGAAGTTTGAAGACAGTGAGCAACAAGCAGAACAAACAGATACAGTAAAAGTTTTAAACGAAAACGATACTGAAAAAGAAACTCCCTCATCAGAGACAATTGATGAAACTCCCTCATTAGAGTTAAATGATGAAAACGTTCTTTCTTATATTAGAGATAGATACAACAAAGATATAAATTCAGTTGATGAATTGTTTGAGGAAAAAGAAGCAAACGAAGAATTACCTGAAGATGTGTCTGCGTATTTAAAGTACAAAAAAGACACTGGACGTGGAATCCAAGATTTCTATAATTTACAGAAAGATTACGATTCTATGGAAGATGACTCTGTACTTGCTAGTTATTATAGTATAACCGAAGATGGGTTAGATGCTATTGACATTCAAGATATTATTGAGGAAAAATTTAGTTTTGATGAAGAATTAGATGAGCCTCGCGATATCAAGAAAGTAAAACTAGCGAAAAAACGAGAACTTGCGAAAGCGAAAAAGTTTTTGAATGAGCACAAAGATAAATACAAAATGCCTCTTGAGTCAAGCGGGGATCAGTTATCTAATGATCAACAAGAAAATTTAAATGCTTATGAAAGTTATCTTAAAGAATCTAAATCTATTGAGGAGCAAAACAAAAAGAAGTATAATTACTTCCTAAATAAAACCGATGAGGTTTTTAACAATGAATTCAAAGGTTTTGAGTTTAATGTGGGAGATAATAATATAACTTTTAAACCTGGGACAGGTGAAGAGCTTAAAAATGTGCAGTCCGATTTTAACAATTTTGTTAATAAATACATGGACAAACAAACAGGGCTAATTGCTGATCCTAAGGGATATCATCGTTCACTAGCAGTAGCTATGAACCCTGAGAAATTTGCTCAATTTTTTTACGACCAAGGTGTTTCGGCAACTGTGGATAATGTTTCTAGAAAATCTAAAAACATAAACATGGATATTAGAAACGCTGCTCAACAAACTGTCACAAAAGATGGTATGAGAATAAGGGCTGTAGGAGATACCAATAGTGGAAGAGGACTTAAAATTAGAAGTATAAAAAAAGTTTAACAAATTAAAAATTTAAATTATTATGGCAGTACAAGCGGTACCCGGATTCGATTTACAACCGAGTTCACAACAAGTCCCTGTATCAACTAATTATCTGTCTTCGGCAGACTTTACTTGGTTACAGCAATATCTTCCTGACACTTACGAAAAAGAATTCGAAAGATACGGGAATAGAACAGTAGCATCATTCTTAAGAATGGTAG
>Ga0209535_1002079_pt1 | contig 13135 bp, 26 predicted proteins | sample LinPmetageLP28_FD_184041 | JGI IMG/M metagenome (GOLD analysis project Ga0209535, IMG submission 184041) | Marine viral communities from the Pacific Ocean - LP-28 (SPAdes) (version 2) | ecosystem: Environmental > Aquatic > Marine > Oceanic | place: Pacific Ocean | collected 2009-08-22
GCCTTCTTAGTAATTTGATACGTTGGTACTCCAAAGTACCATCCAATCATAGCAGTCGCAACAGCAGTTTGAGATATTGAACTGGCAATATACATTCCCTTTTCTTCCATAGCACCTACTACAGCATCCGCTGTCAGTTCTTTGTCTCTGTCTGAATGTGCAACTCTGAATTCAGGGTCTATAAGTACACCACGACCCCATACAGACATAGCAGTATCACCGAAGGTCAGGAACATAGTTGTGATAGCCTTAGAAGTATCTCTAAGACTCTGTATTTCGCCTTTTGACATCTTACCTCTACCTTTGGCAATTGCTTTCTTTTTGAGTGCCTTGAGAGGTTTTGGCATATGTGTAGTAGCATCATCTTCTACATCCATTCCAAAGTCCATCCATGAAGTAGTCTCTGCTTCTTCTACTGGTGTAGAATCCTCTTCTACTTCTACAGTTTCGGTATTGATTTCAGTTTCTACTTTTAGTGGAGAATGCTTTACTGCTTTATGTTTATACCATCCACTTCTACTACCAGTAAACTCTCCACATGAGCAGACATACTTTCCACTATCATCAACCGTGTAAGTAACTTCGTTCATTCTTCCTCCTCCTTATTCTTTCCACATTGACAGGTTGTGAACACCTTACACCACCACTTACAGAATCTACGAGTCATTCTACACCACTCATCTTATTCATGGCCATTTCTGCCGTTTGTTTAAACATATGCTGTGCAAGTGGATTGTTAGCAAGTGCAGCCATCATAGAAGCATACTTATCTTTTGTCGATCCTTCTGCATCATTATAATAGTGCATAGCAAATCCTACTAATCGTAATAGTACAGAGTTTGTATCATTTCCTAGATGTCCTGTATTCGCCATCGCTTGAAGAAAATCGTCTACAAATGGCTTGCATTGTACCATCATCTCGTTAAATTCAAATCCTACGCTATCATCTTCTGTCCACACGGTCATGTACTGTCCACCTCGACTTTAAATTTAAACCTGTCCACTAGAGAGTAGACGATTTTTGAAGTGTAACAATAATAGAAGGAAATGGTGCAGAATTAGTAGAAGTACCAAACTTCAACCTACCTTTGATAAATTCAATTTTACAATTCCAATGTTCGTAGAGTAGATGAAACCATTTTGTATCGCTTCTACTAGGTAAGAGCATTACAATAGTTTCCGAATTTCCATTTTCAAATTGTTCTATCGCCTTACTAACCCAGTTTATTAGTCCTCGACCATATGGAGGATTGATGTATGTTAGTGTTCCAATCCAATCTTGAGCGAGTCCATCATCTTCCTTTGTAAAATAATGACCTCTGATAGAGTCTGCTGTTGAATTGTTACCATCGCTTGCAGGGTCGCATATGATTAGTCCATGCCTCTCTCTAACCATATCAACAATATGTTTAGGACTTGACCATAAATCTGTAACAGCAGCAGGCATATATCCTTGACTCATTCAAACACCCCTTCTAAAATCTGTTGTAACTTATCAATAGCATCGATCCCACGTAAAGCGTTTCCAACAATGTCGGATAAGATACGAAGTGTTGTAGCAGCACTAGCCATATGTTCAAAGTCAAGTGCGACATCTCCACCTTCTAACACATCATTAAGTTCTTCAAGTATCATTTTATAATCCATTCAAACCACCTCTTGAATACATTCCATGTTAATGAAGTGGAACTGTCTAACCATATCGTGATAACTTCCATTTGGAACTCTAATTTTGATTTTACTTCCACAATGAGGACATACTTCATACATCATTCGCATCCACCACCTTCAATAAAGCACTTTCCACATAGGTTGTTTGTGTTATACCAAACGAATTGAGCATCATGGCATGAACATCGGTTAAACATACGGTGGAAGTCCTCCTTATGCTCGTACACTTCCCAAGAACCGCCCGTTTCGATTGTTTCCATCCAACGCCAAACCTTTGATACAGTCTTTTTGATAAATGCTGGCCATGAACGAGTCATTTCATCATATCCTTCACGCTCTACATTATCTACCCATGTAGTAACTTCACCTGCTTTCCATGAGAGTCGAATTGCTTCATATGAAAATTCGCTGTAAGATTCTTCGGCATAGTTGTCAATCCAATCTGCCTCTTTGTTACGCTCGTACATTAGGTATTCTTTGTAGTCTTCAAGATTCTTAATGTTGATACTCATTCAAACCACCTCTTCTAACAATAAATAATGATTGATTAACTTTCTTAATTCTGCATTCTTATTCATATCAAAATTTCCATCATGATAATCTCTTTCTAGTTGTTTCTTGACAAGATCAAGAGTGTCCAACAAAAGTTTCAATCCATTCATACCTCTGCCCCAGTATTCTGCCATTTCCTTCTCTTGCACCAAAAGGTATTCTGCCATTTCCTTCTCTGATACCATTCAAACCACCTCCTGTACTTTGTAGAGATTTACATTCTTATCTAAATCCCTCATTTCCATTTCTTCCATCATTTCTTCGTAGCCAATTTCTTCCTTTGTTTTGTTTTCGTACTTCATTTCTTCATCTCCTATCCCGTCTTGGTCGGGCCTAATTGATGCTAGTGATGACAGCATATAAACCTGCTGTAGTATATATACAAACGTAAAACTACCGTTTTTAGCCCGTTTTTGGCTATCTATCACTTCATGGTACACTCGTATATCCTACGAAACTTTCTGAGAAAAGACTACTGCGAGCCTATTTTTTGTACCCCTAGTTTGAAGTTAGTACAGCGATGATTGATACATACATATTTCTGATTGTAGTACATACCCCGCTTTTTACATTCAAAGCATATTTTAGGATCTTCCATACCGTCGAGAGGTTTTGTAACCATCATTCTTCCTCCAATTCTAAACGGTACATCGTATGTTTCTTATGTCCCAAGTCTACAAACTTCTTTTCAATATACTTAATATGTCTACAATATTGGCCTAGCGTGTTTGTGTTAATAGAATTGTAGGATGTACGCCCCCTCGCAGAATGTTCAAGATGTTTTACAATATCTGAATTTTCAGACCATTCACCATTACGAATAACCGCCAAGTAAAATTCAATCTGTTCTCTTATTCTGTCTGCTCTTTTTCTTCTTCTAGTCTTCATCTTTTACCACCACTTAATACATAATCAACTTGATGCCAAGAGTCGTAAGGTAACAACTCATACGAATTTTCTAATAAGTCCTTGAAGGTTCTAGGCTTATTCTTTATGTCATACATTCTCTTTGTAGAATCTCCACAGGCTTTCATACTGAACGAATGTTCCTCAAAAATATTCATAAGATTAAATTGTGATGTCTTTTCATATTCACCGTTATCTAATTTCGATGTAACGATTCTACGAGCCTCTCCAAGAGAATATGGTCGAGTTATTTTCAACTCTACGCTTTCTTCATCCCCGAACATTTCGCAGAAGTCATACCATGATTTGTAGCGATTTATGAAATATTGTGCAGAACCTCTAGCCTTCGATTTAGTATATGGTTCAGAAGTTTCGACCATATGTAAACGCCCATCCTTTTCATCAAAATATGCTTTCCTTACAGTTTTGGTACGATGCTTGAAACCATAAACACCACTCATCAATACAATAGCGTCTACATCCTCTTCTTCAATTTCCCATTCTCCAAGATTTGACTTTGCATCCAAGTACCGCTTTGGAATACATTTCAAATCCTTCTTCCGAATTAAAACTCCATCCGTAGCGACCATTTCAACTTTAAAATCATTCTTTCGTATGAAACGTGCGATAGAAGCCCTACAAACGCCCGTAGTGATGGCTGCGTAGTGTGGATGGTACAAAGTACCACTACGCCCTTCAATGTCCTGTATGGTCTTACCATAGGGACTTACAGCCAACTGCTTTGAAATGGTATAAGCGGGGTCATCAGGATCTTTAGACTCTTTGACATCAAACCAATAATCAATGAATGGGCGGAAGGGATAATCAGACTTTTCTTCATCATCTATCCATGCACTAAACGCATTCGGTAGGATGTAATGGTGGGGCCATTTCAACGCTTCTTTGTACTCATCGTAAGTTATCCATCCAGTAAATTCTCTAGGTGTTGTAAGAGGTACTCCGTATTCACCAACGTAACATAGAGGATTCCATCGGTTTTCTTTGAACTCTGCATCTACATGAACAAATATTGGTTTATGGTCAATACGTGGTTCTGCAATAGAAATCAATTCTTCATGTATTCTCTTTGAATTACCGTCTGCTTCATCCGTCTGCATTACAAATTCACCACGAAGTACAGTTTCAAAGAGAGGTTGTCCTTTCTTGATTCTCTGCCTTGAACCGTCTTTTGTCATTACTGGTATATCTCTAGTCATAGCAGGTAAATGATATTGAGAATACAAATAAGCACTTTTCAAATCAATATACATAGCGTCATCAACCTTACCTACTGATGCTGCTTCAAACCAACCACCATGATAACTAGAAAGTGCAACTCTTACTGGTATTTCGTGTTCATCACAATCAGGTATTTTTTGCATATATCCTTTGAACATCAAATCGGTTTGAGCGATTGAAGCAATAGAATAAGGATTCTTGAATTGAACATTTTCAGTTACGAAGTCTCGTAACTTCTTACGTGCTAAACGACCACTAAGTACAGCGTCTTTCATACAGTAATACTCTATGTCTGCATTGTAATACTCATGGTAGAGAACTCGTTCATATCTGAAATGGTGTTTGTCTTTGACTTTCACCATGACCATATCACCTAATTTCTTTACGTCTAATTTAGAACCATCAAAGCACGATTCCGTCTTATTATCGCCTAGATATTTCTTTGCATTATGGTTTAACGATCCTCCATAATACTGCATAATATCCCAAAATTCAATCTTACCACCATAGACTGTAAATTGTGAATTAGAAGGTTGATATTCATGCTTTTTGTGGAATGTAAATCGTAGTGCTTTCTTAGGAAGATAGAAGATTTCAACCGTGTTTGTATGGTCTGTTTCTTCACATTCTGAATCAACAATTTCCTCCGTTTCATAATTGATTGAAATTTTCTTATCAAGGTAAACTCTGTCAATGATATGATTGGGAAGCCATTTTAGAAATGCTTGCGAATCAAATTTGAGATTCCAAAAGAAATAATGTGGGTGTGTATAGCCTATTTCCCCCTGCCTCCTATACCACATTCGACCCCCTGCTAGCATAGCCTTGACAATATCTGCGAATGAGCGAGTATCATAAACAACTGGGAATAATTCCCAAGTCTTAGACTTCCTATGCTCTTTTGCGTGTTCATATGCGAGCATGTAGCACTTACCATCTAGCGTTTCAGTATCAATACCTCTAGCATGTTGATGCTGTATAGACGTTCTTGGTATAGATTCGGGAATGTAACGAGGTCGCCATTGGTCTTTGATTTCAGGAAGTTCTTTGAGTGTACGCATTTAACTCACCTTATCCCTAATGTCTTTCCAATCTGTGAAATCTTCTGCACCATCTACGGCATTTTCTAAGTTCTCATCAAACTGATTGTAACGGTCAATATCCTTCTGAATCTTAGCAGCAAGGCTTCTATCACCCGCTTTCATGGCCTGTCGCTTTTTATTTTGTAGTGCATCCCGCTTATCATCAATGTTCTTTTTGATTTCACGGTATGCTTTTTCAGACCTTCTAGGATTCTCTCGATATTCTGAATATGATTTACGGTACACTTGACCGCTTTCTTTTGTCTTTCTTTGCAGACTTCTCTGCTGTGCAGGTGTAAGACGAATACCTTTTGGTGCATTTTTAAATTCTCCATGAGCAACTCTCTTACGATTCAACATCTGCTTTACTTGATATTCTGTAAACTGTCTTGAATCACTTCTACGACCTTTGTTTAATTCATCGGCAACGGCTCGATAAGATCCTTGCATTTCGTATATATCACGAAGTCCTTGAACGGTATCTCTTGAAGGTCTGTAGGTCATAGTATCATCTCATTTGTAAAAGATTAGAGGGAGTCCTGAAACTCCCTCTAATCGGCCTCCTTCATAATGAATTATGAAGATTTCCCCTGTCGAACAGGGTACAACGAAGGACATCATTTAGATGTTCAAAGTTGTTCTACGAGTTCAAGAGGAACGTAGTTGTTCCCACTCTTCAACTCTACGGATTCACCGATAACAAAGGCATACTCGCCAGCACCTGCAAAAGCGGTTTCAAAGATTTCTCTTCGCTTTCCGTTTAGGTACATTCGGCTTGCTTCTCCATCAACAGTTCCAACGATAAGCAGTTGCTCACCATATTTACCCATTGTAACGGATGTTTGTTCGATGTGCATTCCTACAACCTTACCTGCATGTTCGTGAATCTTCACGATGTTACCAGTATTGTTTAGGGCTTGCACCTTTGTTTTCAGTTCTTCAATTTTCTTTTTGTCTAACATATTGTTTAACTCCCGCCTTTCGGCATTATCTCTACACTTACAGACGGTCTATAATACTTTCGCTATATCAATAAATGCCATTTTAAGCCTCATTTTAGCCCTGTTTAGGGTCTAGGCTATGGTCATATGGGCAGTAAAAGTTTCAAAGAATAGATGACTGCGAGCCTGTTTTTTGTACCCCTACGCAGTACATCGAATCGAACAAATAGCATTATATCCTTAGGCGGGGTAGCCCAAACCATGACCTTTATCGGTAACATTGGTGGCGGGATGGCGATGTCCTTCTCTATCATCATGATTTTAAGCGTAGCAAACACAATTACAACTTACGTTACTCCTTCCAAGAGTACCCTACAGGAAGTAATTGATTCACGAACTGGACTTGGAACTGCGGGGGTTGTTTGATATGATCCCACTTCCACGATTGAGTTTTACATCCATTGTAGACTATCTTGCTCTAGCAGGTGGACTTGCAGTTGGCTTTGCCCTCTTCAAGCCAGTTGGCGACCAAATTGAATCGGCGTTCCGTCGCAACTAAGGTGATTTAAATGAAAGGTGTTAATTTTTACAAAATTCATGATTCATCGCTCGTTATGACCGATGCTGCACAAACTCTTACATTCGGTGAAAACGTACCTAGTGGTCGTACAGTCGAATCGGTTATCTTCCACTTTGAACAGAATCTTGCTGCAGGTGGAATGATTGCTGGTGCTTTCGATAACTGCATTTCAAATTTGAGAATAATTCTCAATGGGGATGTTTACACGGATTTTAGGACTAACGTGAACGATCCTACAAACGTAGGACTTGGCCGATTCGGTTACTATCTACAATCTCTAGGTCGAAGTGCAACAGCAGTTGAAGTTCCTTCCGATACTGCGAAGTCGGCTTGGTATGAGGTTCCGATGGGGGCAAACGTACCTAGCGGTGTTGGTCGTATGGAGTTCGTTCTCGGACTTGCTGCTATGACAGCAAGTGCTACATCGGGATCCCTTGAAGTTTGGCTTCGTCTGAATGATGATACACAAACTACAACTCGCTGTATTACTGCTACTTCCTTTACTGCTGCTACTGGTATTCAATCCGTAGTTGTCCGTGTACCTCAAAACGTCGCTGGCGGTGTGAGTTTTGTTTTAATGCAAAATAATTCCCAAGCAGTAGACGGGTTGGGCACACAGGGCGTTAGAGTTCATCTACTCGGTGCATTCGGTCTTGAAGCCTCTCTACTACGTTACCTCAATTCAGACTTGAGCAACGGAATTATGTTTGCTGCAGATGGTGTTAGTGTTACTGAACAACAATACGAAATAGCGGTAGATGGAAGTATCGCAATTCCTTGCTATCTCGCAGAGGGTGGAGACATCCAGTTGGAAATTGACTTTGATGCTGCTGTAAACGGTAATACGTACACATTCACCCCTGTAATGGTCGCAAATCTTGGAACAAAGCAATCAGAGACCACTAGAAGTACACAGGCTGCCCCTGCTAACACAGCACGTTCAGTCTTGAAGCGTACTCTTGAATGATTTCCTATTCTCTTATCTCCTCTGCCCTATGATCCTCTTTGAGGGGAGGGTGGAGAGTTTGAGGAGTTGATAATATGTATCAAAGTCGTGGAATGCTCAAGAAACTTACCAAGATGGCAACTAATGGTAAGCGTAGAAAGCGTAAGTCGATGACCAAAGCACGAAAGAATCGTAAATCAAGAATTAGTATGAAGCGGAGTGGTTACTAATGGACAATCAAACTTTACTTATCCTCGCTGTAATCGCCTTCGTTTACTTCCGTAACACTAAGGGAGATGCTAACAATGCCTAGACGTTCAAAATATAGGATTCAAAAGCGGAGTGATAAATACCCCGAATACAGGCAATTTTTAACTATTGTTGAAACGGATGGAAAGGGTAAAAACGCAAAAGTTTCTTTATTGAAATCGAATGGAGATGTTTTTAATGATGGGCTGTTTGGAAGAATGAGAAGTTTTTTGAATATTAGGAGGAAGAAGTAATGCAAGATGCAGCCAACATTCAACGCTACACTCTCGCAACAGGTGAGGACATCGCTATTAGCGGTGGAATTGACATGGGAAGAATCATCATTCGTGTAACAGAAGATACACGAATTTCATTATCAGAACTGGAAAGTGATTACAATTATATCATGTTTCCAGCAGGGACAATTATGATTATTGATCCTCCAAATCTACTATCATCTTCAAATCTTTGGGCTACTCTCGATTCTGCGGCATCGGGTGTTGTTGAAGTTTTGAGGTGTTGAAAGTATGAGTCAAATTATCGTTCCTACGTCTAACAATGATGTTTTACTTCTAAACATGATTGATGATGGGACAGTTACTAATTCGGGAAGTTCATATGTGCTTCCAGTAGGTAATGATACTGTATTTGATGTAGTAGGTGTTAGAGGTAGTTCAATTACTGTAGACGCTGCAAATAGTACGAAAATAAATTTAAAAAGTGGTCTTTATCAAATAAATTTTAGCGGTTGGGTTCAAACTGTAGGTGCTGTTACAGGCTCAGTAGATTATCAATTAAAAGTATCAACTTCTCCTATATTCGCCTTTGCAGATGTTATATTCGATAGACTCCTACTTTCATATGATGGTGTAAATCCAGTTCTTGATCCTTCACATACTACACTTTTCAACGCTGTAAGTGATACTACTATTTACATTCAAATTACACTTACTAACGGTTCAAACCTAACATGGTATCTACGCAGCGATGAAACTATTGCAGCCAGTACACCAACAAATGTTCAAATTCAACGTGTAGGAGATGCTGTTTAGGTGATTTCATGCCAAGAATCTATGATAGGGTTTGTGGAAAGTATTTCACGGTTTCATCTAAGGTTCGTGTTGCTAAAGTAGGAAGTCCACGATGGAGAGCATACTGCGCTCGTTCTGCGAAGATAAAAGGTGGTCAAGGAAGATGTTCAAAAAACCAAGCGCAGCGGAGGCGATGGAAATGCTAATTTTTTCAACGGTGGTAGGTGTAGACCTAAACTTAATTTCCTTCGCTTCTAGGGGTGTTCTAGGACTTAATTTCGCATATTCTGATATGGAGGTATGCCAATGAATGCAGATGAAGAACAAAACCGTAGAATCCGAGATATGGAAGCACGAATAAATACAGTAGAGAATCAAGTAAGTGCTATTTTAGCAAAACTTGAGCAGGCACATGGATTATTGAAAGTCGTAGGAATTGGACTTGCTGCCATGATTGGTATTGATTTACAGGGGATGGTTTGATGGCTAAGAGAGGCGGTTTCAATTTCTTTGGAACTAGAAAGCAAATAAAAGTTATGCTACTAGGAAGAAAGCCTAGTGAAAGTTATTATGATAAGTATAGTTTCACACAGGTTTTTGGTAAACTAAGGAGGAAGAACTAATGGCATTAGGCATTGGAGAAATCAGAGGATTCCCAGCCCGTAAAGGTGCTTCAAGAACGGTAAATGGTGTTAAGCAATTTGACCTTTACTCTAGTAAATCTGATAGTGGAAGAACATATTCTTTCGTTGGTATGATTGAAGGAAAGGATTTGATCTTTCAGATACAGGAAATGCCTAAGAGAACGCCTGTTGATACCTATGTGTTCAATGGTGCTAAGAGTGGACTTGACCTTAACCAATCCGATGTTGATGGCATTGTGGATGATTATGCACGATTGATGAAAGATTCAACTGCACCCTCAGAAGGTACGCCTGTAGAGGTAAAGCCTTCTGCAGTAAGTACCATTCGTGAAGAAACTGTAGAAGGTGTTACTGTAACTATTCAAGAAGTAACAAATGTTCCACCTTCAATGAATACAGTTTACGAGGTTAAAACTACAGATACCTTTGTTTCAAATAAAGTTGGTACATATACAGGTCAAGACCTTCCAACAGCAGATTCATCTTTTGATACTATTGTAGATTATTTGTCAAATGTAAAACGTACCACTTCTAACGATTATATGTATAGAGATTATGAAATTCGATTCTTTACAAATACTGATTATAGCGGTGATGTTCAAGATGGATTTGTAGATATTCTAAGACCTGATGGTGGAGTTGAAAAACTGTATCGTGATGGTGATACAGTACAATATGCAGACTCATACGGAAATAGAGAGTTTGGAACAATTTCACTAGATGAGCAGAATGACTTGATTATTCTTGAAGAGTATATTGATGCCATTTTAGACGAGAGAGAAGATCCCGAACCTACTCCCGATTTTATCGCATCGGGTTCTCTTGAAATCTATTCTTGGGGTTGGTATCGTGATAACTCTCCCGATAATCCATTCTCTCCATTTACTAAAGTAGAAATGGTAAATTGTTACACAATCCCAAATACGCAGGGAAGAATCTTAGGTATAGAAGATTCAGATATTGGCTTTGTAGATAGTGGTGCTTTACATTTCAGAGTTAAAGATGGTTATGCAGTAAAACTTCGTATTATGACTCAAAATAAAGGCTACTTAGGAGATACATTAAATGAACTTCCCGAATCAGAATTTTCTTTCGATGGTGCTTTAGATGCTTTAGATTCAGAAATTTTTGGTTCTAATCAAGATTTAGATTATGAAGATACAGAGCAGGTTGATGTTATCATGACCGCTAATGACTATATCTCAATCGACATAGATGGTGAAGTTGATGGAATAGCAAACTTCCGTCTTACATCGGGTGGTGTGAATATGGTTAAAGGCTCTCCAAAGAACATTGATGATGAAACCTTCTTACAAATTATAGGAATTGAGAAGATTGTCGAAGGACAAAAGCCAACTTTTGAAGGTGGAGATGTAGGACAGAGTGGAAGTAGTGAAAGTGAAACTAAAGTTTCATGGCTTCCAATTGTTGTAGCAGGTGTTCTAATTATTGGTATTCTATACCTCGTATTTTCAAATGGTGGGGATGAATAATGTCTTTTGGTGAACAAATAGAAGATGTTGCAGTAGGCGGTATGAAAGCACTCCCTGCTGTAGGAACTGGAATTGGATTAGGTATTTTAATTTCAATTATTCCAGTAACGCTAATGGCAATAGGATTGAAACTTACAAACGCTATATTTTACAGGGTGGTTGAATAATGGTATTACCCTTACTTATTGGCGGTGGTGCTGCTTTAGCAGGGCTCTCTTTCTTTTCTGATGCAGCAGGTGATAAGGCTGTAGAAATTACGGGTGATGTTGTAGAGGCTTCTTTTGAGATGATGGGTGTAGGTGTTGTACGTGGTGTTCAAGGTGCTGTTTCTGCAATAAAGAAAGAGTCGAAGGGACATGGTGTCGAGATCTCTGCAACACTTACTGTACTCATGATTTCATACTTCTTCTTTAGAACCTATATTTCTCCTAATGTACGTTAAACGCATTACTGCGTTAGGGTATAATAAACAGCCTCGCAGTTGTCTTTTCTCAGAAAGTTTCGTAGGATATACGAGTATACCATATTGTGCTAGATGGCCTAAAACGGGCTAAAAACGGTAGTTTTACGTTTGTATATATACTACAGTAGGTTTATATGCTGTCATCACTAGCATCAAATAGACCCGACCAAGACGGGATAGGAGAGATAAATATGGAAGTAATAAGAAACAACAAAACAAAGGAAGGAAGTTTAACGGATATTAAAAGTTCAGAGATTACCCTAAAAGAGGGTGAACATCTATGGATCGAAACACCTAGAGGAAGAGTATGTGTATATGTAGGCTCAGTCTACTCAACAATCACATCATGGGTTCATGACACCCACTATGCAGGGTTTTTCACTAACAACGCCACTAAGAAAACATCCCCATGCAACGAAGTAGTACAGCACGTTCAAATATCACCAAAGGGGGTCTAAGTATGAGCAACGAGATAAAATGGACTGTCTCAAAGCCACAAGGGGTTACAATTTGGACATCAGATTGCGATATGTATAGAATCATACTTGAGCATTATGGCGATACGATACTTGAGGACTACACGGATGAAAAAAGGTGGGAGGCGATATGCGAACCTCTCATAACTCATCTTGAGGAAGTCAAAGAAGGTATGGACATCGCGAATTATCGAAAGGAGGAATTACAATGACTGCAGAATACGAAGGTCTAAACTTCTACGGTGGTAAATCATCTAACGGTAAGAAAACTGTTTTAGTGATTGATGGTGCAAACTGGAATTGGGACAACTCTAAGCATATGACCAGTACATTTGGTCATCTTCCAATTGGTACAAAATTCACTATGGATTCTGAGATTACACCTAATGATAAAGGTGGCAGAACTTTAGAAGTCGAGTGGGATTCTTTAGTAATCATTGATGAGCAAGTTACAAAAGATGAATGCAAGTGGATCGATGAATACCATCTTAATAATGCTACGGCTAAGAAGAATCGCTCTTTAGCCTCCGCTAAGAAAGGTATTGATGCAGACAATCTACGCAAAATGACTATCAATGATTTGAGAAGTCATGCGTTTTCAATGTCTAAGGCACAAAAGGCTGCCCTTATTGCTCTAATCATCTCGGAGTTGGAATGGTGATGTCTATTCAATTCGTACAGGAATGTCTTGATGAAGTCAATGCAGAAATTCGTACCACCAAAGACCGAATGAGAGTCTTTGAACTGGGTGTTATCCGAATGTATTTGATTAACAAACAGAATCAACTTGATGATGAAATGTCTATGGAGGCGATTGAATGAGTAAGGAATTTTTGAATGAAATGACTAAGAAAGAATTGTT
>Ga0209535_1002080_pt1 | contig 13129 bp, 8 predicted proteins | sample LinPmetageLP28_FD_184041 | JGI IMG/M metagenome (GOLD analysis project Ga0209535, IMG submission 184041) | Marine viral communities from the Pacific Ocean - LP-28 (SPAdes) (version 2) | ecosystem: Environmental > Aquatic > Marine > Oceanic | place: Pacific Ocean | collected 2009-08-22
ACAAGCATGATGGAATTGTTGGTAGAGGCTGGTATATTTTCACCTGACAATATTGGTGAAAACAAACAGCTCTCCGCTGGAGCAAAAATATCAGAAGAGTTTATATTAAAGTTTAATGGTGAACCTGATTATGAAATAATAGACATTGGTGGCGGTAAAGGTAGAAACGTACTAAGATATGACTTAGATAAAATAGATAAAAAAGTAGAACCTTTTATGAACGCAGAAATTGCTGGTGTGCTTAGTGCTGAGCAAGAAGCTATAGCAGCTTGGAACGTGTTTTTATCAAAAGGAACTAGCCTCGAAGAAGATGATCAAATGGTACAGAATGCAAACGCAGCTAGCTCTAGTTGGTCATATGAAAAAGACCTACCGTTGTCTCAAGATAAAAAAATGAAGTTTTCAAAAAAATACAAAGAATATTTTTTCACTAATTACTTGAAACAATTTCTTACAAATAAACTACCTAGTGTAGAAGCTGATGCCGCGGTGTTTGATTTAGCAGAAGCAAGAAGCGCAAAGGCAGAAAAATTTATGGGTGATAACCAGTAAAATTTAATTAAATGAACAGAGAAAAAAGATTAGAATACACGACAGGTTTGATAGCTGAAGGGCTTGATAGTAAAGATATATTTGCTAAACTTGAGACATGGGATGCTGAAAATCCCTACAAAGAAGTAAAGACAGAAGTTGTTGCGGACCAAACGGGTGCAGCTGTGACAACTACAACGAACGAAGCATCCACTACGGCTTCAGAATCTTCGGATGGGTCATCACAATCAGCAGAAGAAAAAGAAATAGCGGACGCTGAAGCTGCTGCTAAAGCTAAATTAGAACAAGATAGAATTGATTCTTTATATGATAAATACCACGGATCATCAACGTTTGATAAAGTTATGGTTGCAAAAAAAGAAAAAACTGCAACAACAACTGAAGAGAAAGCAAAATGGTTAAAAAACAATATAGCTGGTAAAATTGGAGGTTCATTAGACGGAATAGATGGACGTGATAGTCCTACTCTTGGCTTAATCGATGCGTTAACTTTAGATGTGTTTGATTTTGACGGCATCGACAATTTTGATAATCAAGAAGTAGCTTTACAAATAGAAATTAACAAAGATCAAGAGTTAAAAGATTTTAATTATAATCAAGCGAATCTTGATTATGTAAAAAATACAAATGAAATTATAGCTGATACTACTCTTTCTCCAGAAGAAAAAGAAGCTAAATTAAAAGAACTAAAGCCAGCTGATTTAATAATAGAAAGTGACGTAGAAATAGAAATTGAAGATATAGATGTAGAGTTTGATAGCCTTGCAAATACATTAGCAGGTAAAGACGCTACTCTAGAAATGTTTGATGGAAACCAACAAAAGCTAGACGACTACAATACTTATAACAATACTAATGATCTTTTAACTGATATTACAGATAGTTCACTAAACGCAAATAGAATTGGGATAAAAGGTAAGCATCCAAAAAACCCTGATTATGACCCAAACAGGACAGAATCTTTTACTATTGGAGATACAAATTACCTAGAAGACAAAAACCCTAAATATTTAACTCCTCTTGATCTTTATATAAAAGAATACGGTATACCAACCTATGAAGACGCTGGACTAGACGCGTCTTTAGATACGAAAGAAGGTGCTCCTGGAAAAAATAGTTTAAGCAAAATTAGCATGAGGCAAAGGGCTGAAATGTCTTTACGAAGAAAGAAAGCAGAGTTTGTGAAATCTTATTCCGCAGAACAAGACGCTAAAGCAGACGTTATAGAAGAAGGAAGCGAAGGCTTAGAAGCTTTTTCAGGCGGATATTTTGGTAGCCCAACAAGAATTAAGATATTAAAAGAAAAAGAAGTAAACCCCACGGCTGTTAGGTTGATGAAAAAAAATTTCCCTGAGGATGCTTCTAGTATAACTAACGATGCTGATCTTAAAGAAGCTCTTGATATTGGTTATAATAAACTAGTTAATAATGACGTTATTATAAATGCTGAGTTTAATAAAATTCAAGAAGCAGCTAAGCCTTTAATAAAATCTTATCAAGATGAAATAATGAAAACAGCAGATCTTACAACTCCAGAGGGTGTTGCAGCTGCGAACAAAAAATTAGAAGACTACGCAAAATCTATTACTGTAGAAAAACTTCAAGAATCAGAATCTTATAAACAAAGAGTTATGGATCTTGGTTTAGTAGCTAACGCCGCTATGAAAGATGCTAACACTGACTGGGGAAGACAACAAGATGGCTTTTTAAGTGCTTTAGACTCGGCTAGAAACGGCGGTGTTACAGATAATTTTGTAGATTTTTTTGAGAGCATGAGCAAAGGAGGTATTAATATGTACAATTCTTTTCAAAAAGCTGGACTAAGCTTAGAAGGCAAAGGAGTTAGAGACAGTAAAAGAGCAATAGCTAGGATTGATAAAAAAGTTGAAGATGGAGAAATAACAAAAGAAGAAGGTGAAAAACTTAAAAATGAAAAAGGTGCATTTAATACAAACTCTCTTGTTGAAGAACTTTCAAGTGACAAAGAGGATGTAGCTGATTTACTGGACTCAATAAATAGTATAGAGGAATATACTGGTCTTTTCAAAGCTGCAGATTTAGAAGACGGTGATATAAGTTTAAGTGATGTTGTTATGACTGTTGGAGAAGCTGTACCACAAATAGCTGTTGGAGCCGCGTCGGTTGCTGGAAGTCTTATGTCTGGTGGTACTTTAGCAGCTCCAATATTAGCTGGTCTTGGTACCGCGGCTATGTTTACTCAAATGTATGGTGATACTTATTGGGATGCTTATCAAGAAGGAATACAAGTTGATATTAAAAACCTAGGAATAGACTGGGATAGCATGAGTGTAGAAGAGCAGAGAGCTTTTAACATAAAAGCACTTGAAGAAGGCAAGCACGCTGATATAGCTACCTCTGCTGGTTTTGCAGGCGTTATGACAGCTGCAGAAAGGTTTGGTATGGGTAAAGTTCTTGGAGCAACACAAAAAGCATTAGGCTTAAGCGGAGGTGGAATGGCCTCTTTGTTCAAAGGTCAATTCAAGCAATTTGGTAAACAAATGCTAGCTGGTGCTTTAGCTAGAGGAGAAGCTGGTATAACAGAGTTTGGAACAGAGTACATGCAAGAAGTGTTAGGCCAAGTGAGCAAAGGTATACAAGCTAATAACAAACCTTTAAAACATTTAGATTTTGACTCACAACTTACAGCAGGTAAAGCTGGTGGTATTGTTGGTATAGCTATTCCTTTTGCAGGAGCTGTAGCTTCACAGAGTGTTATTGAAGTAAGAAACATGGCTAGAGACGTTGCTATAAAATTTGCACCTAATTCTAAATATGGTAAATTTTCAAAAGAAACTGAAAAGTTTTTTCAAGAAGCTCAAAAAAACATTGACTCAAAATTATCTACTAATGTTTTAACTGAAAAAGAATATCAAGAAGAGTCAGCTCAGCTAGCAAGTGTAAGAAACTCTAACATGAAAATTGATCCTAACGCTGACGTGGTTACAAGATCTAGGCAGTTAGATTTAATGATCGAAAGAGACAAACTACAAAGATACATAAAAAGTGTTGATGATTCAGATTTAACTCAAGAAGAACAAGGTAACTTAAAAACAGTAAGAGAACAATTAAAAGAAGTTGTAGGAGAACAAAAACTATACAGTAATTCGGCAAATGTTAGAAAAGCTATTGTAGCATCTGCTAAAAAATCAGGAAAAGATTTAACTTTTCAAGATTTTAAGAGTCAAAAAGAAATGGACCGAGTTGGTAAAGAATTAAAATCTCTTGGTTACGAAACTAAAAGCTCTATCGCTAGACAAGTTAAAGAAATAAATGATAATCCAAATTTAAGCAAAAAGCAAAAAGAAAATAGAATAGCAAAACTAGAAGAAACAGCTGATCAACATGGCGTAACTTTATATGATCCTAAAACTAAAAAAGAAGTAATATTAATTAATAATGACATTTCTACGGGAGAAGTTGCAGCTGATGGTACAAGAAGTACTGCTAACACTAACGTGGCTGCTCATGAGTTTTTACATACTATATTAAGACAGAGCATATTAAATAATCCTGAAATAGCTAGTGTTTTGTCCACGGAATTAGAAACTTATTTAGAATCTATAAACACAGAAAATATAGATCCAAATTCTGAATATGGAAAAAACGTAGCTTTATATAAAGAAGGAAAAATACAGGCAGAAGAAAAATTAACTTTATTTGCCGATGCATTAGCTAATGGAGATGTAGTTTTAGACGAAGGAATGTTAACAAAACTTAATGATTTTTTTAGAAGATTATTTCAAAAGCTAGGGGTTAAACAAGTTAACTTTAATGATGGTAAAGATGTTTTAAACTTTATAAAAGATTATAATAAAACTATAGCAGAAGGAAAAAATCTAAACAAAGCTCAACAAAAAGTATTAGAAGAAGGAGCTCAAGGAGATTTAATTAATAGACCAGGAAAGCCTGGTGCAAAAAAACCTAAAAGCAACAAACCAAATAAAAAAGAATCTAAAAAAAGAAAACAAGAAAGTGTTTTAGAATCTATTGATAAACTTGTACCACAAGACATTACTACTAAAAAAGAGTATGATGATTTTTTAAGTAATCAAAGACAGAGTAAACCTTTGTTTGACGCGTTGCTACTTGATGGTGGAGTAATAAACAATTACGTTAAAAGTAGAACTACTACGAGAGCAGAGGCAAATAAAGCAATAGAAAGTTTAACAGATAGAATACTTAATTTTAATCCTGAAGCTAAAAGAGCGGATGGCAAAGCAGTTGGTATGAAAGGTTTTGGCGAAGCTATATTTGCTAATACTAGATTTGCTAAACTTGATGCTAAAAAAGCTTTATTTCAAGAAGGAGAAAAAGCCAAACAACAAAAAAGCATTGACGAAGGTACAATGCAAATAGCTGACGATAGCTCTACATCTAAACAAGTAGTAGATAAAGTAGCTAAAAAACCTAGTGAAACAACAGGTTTTGATAAAGCTACTGAAACTAGAATTGATGAAGCAATAGATCAAAACTTTGAAGGCAGTGATGTTAGATTTTCAGAAACTAAAAACGTGCCTAGTGAAGTTGCTGATATATATGGTGAAATGTTTGGAATAAACCCACAAACAATAACCGATAAAACAAGAAATTATTCTAAGAAAGATGCAGAAGGTTTAACTAAAGCAAAACAATTTTTACTTAAAAATGCTAAAAATGACTATGCTCGTTTACCTCAACTAAAAGATGATTTTGGCAAAGGTACTTTTGTTCCTAAAAATGTTAAAGATGCCTTATATACAGATGGTAAATTAACAGGTAGCTTAAAAGATTACATAGATCTTATTAGAAAAAAGCCAATTAAACCTATATACAGAGATAGCGTTGGCCAAACTATTAGAGGTTTGTTAAATTTAGCTATTAGAAATCGTATACTAGAAACAGCACAACCTTCACAAGCTAAACGATTACAGTCAGGCGCTAAGTTTAGTAGAAAAAGAAAAGTAACTCCTCAAATTGAAAAAGATTTAAGGAAAATGAGCCAACTACTTAACAAAGGCCAAGTAACTAAAGCTCTTGATTTTGTATCAAACCCTATTAACGAAGGAAGTAGAGTTAAATTACAAGAAGCTATGCTTGAAGCTGTTGAAAAATACGGTTTAGATGTTGCTACAATAGAAGCTGGCATGATGTCTAGCGGTGGAAAACAAACTTTTTATGCAGAATCTGCAAATAGTACTAAGTATAATAGCGCTAAAGAAGCTAAAGAAGCAGGAATAAAAACACCAAAAAAGTACGTTAAAAGAACTAATGGAGATTTTGTAAATACAAAAAGTCCAGACTCTAAAAAAGGAACTGATTGGGTTGCTAAACCAGGTAGATTATACTATAGCGTTAAAGATCCTGCTTATGTTAAGCTTATGGAATCTGCTAAAGATTACAAAGGAAGTAGAAAATCTCCAGCACAAAGAATAAATACTCCAGGTAAAAAAGGTAAAAAAACCAAATTTACTAAAAAACAAATGCAAGATAATGAAGCGCAAAATAAAATTAACATGGATACTTTAGATCATGTTGTTAATCAACTTGCGGACGCTGTAGAAGCTGGTATGCCTATGGAAATTGCAGGAGCTATAATAATACAAAGTTACCAAGCTACTACTGGCTTAGTTAAAATAGCGGCTCCTTTTAAATATGTTTCAAATAAAATGGAATATAGCACTGATGGTAAAGTAAGCGATAGAATAGGTGAAAAGTTTAGAGAAGAGCACAATCCACCTGCTTCTGTGGTTGGTGCTAGTATTTTATATGCAATAAAAAGCAACGCTGCAATACCAGTGATGGCAGCAATTAAAAGCAATTACTATCAAACACAATTATCTAAAAAAGACGATAGTAAAATAGATATAGCTAAGTTAGCAGGTGTATTACCTCAAGGCAAAAGCATTCTTGATAACCCTGTTACAAGATTAACAGACGCTGGAATTAGCTTAAGCAGTATAACTAATCCATTAACTGGACAAACGTTAGCTCAAGAAAACAACGTTGAAGTTCCTGTAGATTTAGAAAACGATCCTAATGTTATAGCTATACAAAATAGCTTAGTATCTGAGCAACAAAGAATTGAAAACCCAATTACAGCTAAACAAGCTCAAGACAGAATAAACGTCTTTACTAAAAGCTTAGCTAAACCAATTATTCAAGCTAGTAAAAAAAGAGTTAAAAGTTTTAGTCCTAAGCTTAACAATGCTCAAACTGTTGATCAACAAATAGAGGTTTTAGGGAATTATGATAAAGCATCAGCAAAAGCAAGATCTTTAAATACTCCTGAAAAAGGAATTAGTGTTTTTGATTTTGACGATACTCTTGCTAAAACAAAAGAAAAAGTTATAGTTAATAAATTAGACGGAACTACAGAATCAATAAGTGCTTCAGAATTTGCTAAGTCAGCAATAGAGTTAGAAGGTAATGGCGCTACTTTTGATTTTAGTGAATTTGAAAACGTAGGTAAAGGAACTCAAAAAGGACCTTTAGCTGATCTTGCTTTAAAACGTCAAGAAAAGTTTGGTAATAAAGATATATTTGTATTAACAGCTAGACCACAAGTAGCTGCTCAAGGAATTAAAGTATTTTTAGATGGCATTGGATTAAGTTTACCATTAAAAAATATAACAGGTTTAGAAAATGGATCACCACAAGCTAAAGCTGATTGGGTAATAGAAAAAGCGGCTGATGGCTATAATGATTTTTATTTTGCCGATGACGCAATGAAGAATGTAAAAGCTGTTAAAGAAGTTTTAAATCAAATAGATGTTAAATCTGATGTTCAACAAGCTAAGTTTAGTAAGAAAAGAACATTTGAAAAAATAACAAATGAAATAATTGAAACTGCTACAAATATAAAATCATACAAAGAATATTCTCCTGCTAGAGCAAAAACAATAGGTGCTAAAAAAGGTAGATTTAGTTTCTTTACAACACCATCAGCTGAAGATTTTAAAGGTTTATTGTATAAGTTATTAGGTAAAGGTAAAGTTGGTGATGCTCAATTTCAATTTTTTCAAGATAACTTAATTGACCCTTACAACAGAGCAGAGCAAGCTGTAACTAGAGCTAAGATATCTGCTGCTAATGATTTCAAAGCATTAAAGAAAAGCCTTAAAACGTTACCTAAGTCATTATCTAAGAAAACAGGTATTGGAGGGTTTACGTTTGGTCAAGCTGCTAGAGTCGCAGTATGGACAAGACAAGGTGTGGAAGTTCCTGGTTTGTCTAAAAGAGACGCTAAAGAGCTAAATGCTTTTGTAGACAATAACGCTGAGCTAGATGTTTTTGCAGATGAGTTAATAAACATACAAAAAGGTAAACCTTACCCTGCGCCTAGTCAAACTTGGTTAGCTGGTAACATTACATCAGATATTGTTAACGAGATAAATAAAGTTAACAGAAAAGAATACATGCAAGAGTTTAATGAAAATGTTGACATAATATTTTCAGATAAAGTAATGAATAAACTTGAAGCTGCTTATGGTCCTAGATACGTAGAAGCTTTACGTGATATGTTACGTAGAATGAAGTCAGGTTCTAATAGACCTGTAGGTAATTCAAGAATTGTAGATGGATTATTAAACTGGTTAAACAACTCTGTTGGTGCTATAATGTTTTTAAATACAAGATCTGCAGTATTACAAACTATATCTGCGGTAAATTTTGTAAACTTTGGTAACAATAATCTTATAGCTGCTGGTAAAGCTTTTGCAAACCAAAAACAATATTGGAAAGATTTTATGACATTATTTAATTCACCTTATTTAGTTGAAAGACGTGATGGATTAAAAATAAACGTTAGTGAATCTGAAATAGCTGATGCTGTATCTGAAAGCTCTAACAAGCCAAAAGCATTTTTAAATTTATTACTTAGTAAAGGTTTTGTACTTACAAGAATAGCAGATAGTTTTGCTATTGCTGCTGGTGGTTCTACGTTTTATAGAAACCAAGTTAAAGCCTATGTTAAAAGTGGTATGGATCAAAAGGCTGCAGAAAAACAAGCGTTTGATGATTTTTATGCTATTGCAGAAACAAGCCAACAATCAAGTAATCCAAGTAAAATATCACAACAACAAGCATCAGGCGCTGGTCGTGTAATACTAGCTTTTGCTAATACACCAATGCAGTACGCTCGTATAATAAAAAGAGCTACTCAAGATTTAGCAGCAGGTAGAGGTGACTGGAAAACTAATGTGTCTAAAATAGTTTACTACGGAGCAATGCAAAACCTCATATTTAACGCATTACAAACAGCGTTATTTGCTTTAGCGTTTGACGAAGAAGAAGAAGAAAAAGAAGATAAAACAGGTAGAATAGCTAATGGTATGGCTGATTCATTACTAAGAGGTCTTGGTATACAAGGCGCTGCTGTAGCTGCTATAAAAGACGCTTTGTTTACTATATACGAACAAGCTAACAAAGAAAAAGGAGCGCCAGAGTTTAGAAAAGCTATATCTGATCTGTTTGGTTTTTCACCACCATTAGATTCTAAGATTAGAAAACTAACAAGTGGTGCTAATACTTTTTCTTGGGAACGTGAAAAAATGAGTCAAGAAGGTTACAACTTAAATAACCCTGCTTATTTAGCGTTTGCTCAAGTAGTTGCTGGTTTAACAAATGTACCTTTAGATAGAGCAATACAAAAAATAAATAATCTTAGAGCAGCGTCAAGTGATAGCTCTGCTAAGTGGCAAAAAGTTGCTTTATTAATGGGTTGGTCTGCTTGGGATTTAGGTTTACCTTATTATGGAGTTGAAGATAAAGAAGTTCAAACACCGCAAACAATACTTAGAGACAAAGTATTAAAAATGAAAAAAGAAACTAGCGCTGTAGAACAAAAACAAACTTTACTAGAACTAGGCTTAACTAAACAGCAAATAAAAGCTTTAAAATACGAGGAAGCAAGGATTAAAAAAATAATTGAATTACAAGAAAAAAATAAAAAATAATGGGTGCTGAAAAAAGATTACAAAGAAAACTAAACCGTATGGGTAAGAAAAAAGGTAACACTGTTGATGTTGAAGATGGTAAGCTTGAAGTTAATGAATTTATACAAGATCATGGGACAAAAGGTCAAAAACGTAGAGCTACAAAACTTTATGATAAAATAAACAAAGGCTCAGGCATTAAAATGGTTAGCCCTTTAGATAAAGAAAGATGTTGGAAAAATTATAAACCAAATCCAGACGGAAGACCAGCTAGTGAAAAAGGAAGTTGTGTACCAATATAAAAAATAATTATGAAAAAATTTATAGATAAAATACAGGCAGGTTGGAACAAGTTGCTTTACAAATTAATGTTTAAAAAATACAAATAATATGAAAAAAGGTAGATTACAAGAAATTATTAAAGAACTACAAGGAGCTTCTGAGATGCACTTGAAGCAGTCTAAACAACTTTCTAAGTTTGCTGATGATTTACCAAGTCCTGCGAATCAAAACATGGTTACCGGTGAAAACACAGACAAAATACAAACAGACGACAAAGGAGAGTACTCTTTAGTTATGGACGAAACACAAGAAGGTTTAAAAACAGGTGACACTATTAGACCAGCTAATAATAAATTTTTTAAACCAGCTGTTATAGGAAAATCACAAGGTTCTAAAGATGGTTATTTAATAGGTGGTGATTATAATGTTCAAAAAACAGGAGATAAAAACTTTCAAATAAAAGAAGACTAATGGCACAAGAAATTGGCGAAAAAACTCAAGTAACGCTTGATCTTAAAACTATAGGTACAATAGTAGGATTTACTATAGCTTTAGCTACAACTTATTTTACTTTAAAATCTGAGATATCTCTTGCAATGGAACTTCCTAAGCCTGAAATATCTAGTGTAGAGTTTAAATATAAAGACGAATTAATACGATCTAACGTAGAAAAAGTTATAGAACAAGTAGACAACATTGAGAAAGATGTTGACGAAATAAAAGAAATGATGAAAACTTTAGACGCGAGATTGTATGAAATACAAAAAAGACCATGAAACATGTAACTATAATACTAGGGCTTCTATTTACAACATTGACTTTTAGTCAATACAAAGATGATATTAGTGTAGTACAGTTTAGCGCTAAGTTTTTAATTGACAAACAAATACCATTAAAAAAATTTAAAGAATTTAACACGCATACTTTATTTATAAGCGAGCATAGTAAGTTTTTTAAAGAAGAGGAAGTAGAGTATTTACCAACTATTATAATATATAATAATGGTGATGTTGTTTTTAGAATAGACGGTGGCATATCATTAGAGTTACCTGAAAATACTATCGAACAGTTGCAAGAAGAGTTAAATGAATTACAATCAAATAAATTTTAAATATGAAAAAACTTATATTATTAGTTATGCTACTATGTAGCTGTGGAAGTTATCAATATATTAACGATACTATGCTTGTAACAGAAGAGACTGATGTTTCTATGTTTAGCAACTACGATGCTGATATTATACGTTTTATTATTAAACCAATAAAACCAAGGTTTTACTTTGCTAATAACTATGGCTACTGGGGCATGAGACCTTTATGGTTTGATTTTAATTTTTATCAAGGTAGTTATTATTCTTATTATTCTAATTTCTATAGACCATGGAATTATTGGGATTATTATATGAGACCTAGCTGGACGCAAGGACCTTTTAATAACCAAGGTTATAACGTAGTTTATAATTATAGCAGAAGAACTAGTATTGAAAACAATATAGTTAATAGACCAAGCAGATCTAGAGTGATTCTAAATAAGAAACCAGTTGTAAGCTATAAGCCAGTTGTAAAGCCAAGAGTTAATTATAACAAGCCAAAACCTATTTATAATAAACCTAGTTACAACAAACCTAGCTTTAATAGTAAACCTAGTTTTAATTCTAGACCAAGTTATAATTCAAAACCAAGTACTAACAATTCACGTCCTGTTATTACAAGAGGTGTTAAAAAAGGAAATTAATGAGAAAATTATTATTGTTAATAATACTATTTAGCTTTAACGCTGAGGCGCAATTTTTAAAAGATATATTTAAATATAGTACTCTGTATGCTAGTTATGATCAAAATAATTCTATACAACCTGTTAAATCGTTTTATGTAACACAGTATAATTACTTAGAAGAAACTACACCTAGAATTCCTAATGATGCTACGTATACTTTTGGTTTAAGAAAACTAGCGTTTTTTGATTATGAAGACAAAGATAGATTTTATGATGGTACAGAAACTAACATAGGACAGAAAAGTAACGAAGGCAATACTAACGGCTTAGAGTACTTGTTTGAAATGTCTAAGGGTAAACAACAAGGAGATGATTTTAGAAACTCTAAGATGTTTATAAGATACTTAGCTGATCATTATATTGTAAAGCTTGAGCAAACTAAAAACGAACTAGTAGATTTAGATTATAGATCTGCAGATGTAAGATTTAGATTACCAATAAGCAAAAAACTTAGTTTATCAATTGGTGGAATATATAGAACATATCAAAAAGCTTATGGTGTAAACCCTATACAGTCTTACTTAGAAGAAAACCAATGGTGGAACTTAAGTAGAGATTATTACGGTCATCAAGATATACCTTATTCTTGGGAAAATCTTCAAACAGGTGAAACAGGTATTGATTACTTTTGGTATGACAACCAAGGAACACTAATTTCTAGTTCAGATCTTGATTATAGAAATAATATATTTGGTCAATTAGTTAATAGTTACAATGAAGAACAGCTAGAATTAATATCAGGTGGTTATGCTAACTTATCAGGTATTATCGGTTTAGACTATTACCATTATCGTAAGTCTTTTTGGTTTCACGCTTACGGATCAGTGTTACCAATACATAAAACTTTTGCTGAAGAAGATAAAGACATATATTCTTACGAATCATTTGTAGGTAAAAACGATTGGATTGATTATTCTATTGGTGGCCAGTTTGGTTTTAAACTAAATAAAAAATTAGGATTATTTACAGAATTAGCAATACAAAAATATTGGGATAGAAAAATAGAAGTACTTAAAGCAGGTATTAACTTTAAATTCTAGTTATGAAAATAAGTGACCATATTACTTTTGCTGAAGCGATACATTCGAATACAGCTAAAAGGTATAGTATAAAAAATATACCTAATGAAGAACAAACTAATAACATGAAAATGTTAGCTGAAAAGATTTTTGAGCCACTAAGATTATGGGTTGGTGGACCGATAAAAATCAATAGCATGTTTCGTTCTGAAGAATTAAATAAGGCTATAGGAGGATCATCTAGTTCACAGCATTGTAAAGGTATGGCAATGGACATTGATGACGTCTATGGACATAAAACTAATGCAGAGATGTATGAATGGATATGTAACCACTGTAATTTCGATCAAATCATATGGGAATTTGGTGATGACAAAAATCCGGCATGGATACATGTAAGTTATATAAGTGTAGATAAAAATAGAAACAGAAAACTACTTGCTGAAAAAGAGTTTGGTAAAACAGTATATAAAATAATAAAATAATGAATTCACCTTTAAATATAGATGACGCTTCTTATGAGAAATCAAATAGAAAAATGCGTAAAGATTATACTAAAGAAACTGG
>Ga0209535_1002081_pt1 | contig 13128 bp, 15 predicted proteins | sample LinPmetageLP28_FD_184041 | JGI IMG/M metagenome (GOLD analysis project Ga0209535, IMG submission 184041) | Marine viral communities from the Pacific Ocean - LP-28 (SPAdes) (version 2) | ecosystem: Environmental > Aquatic > Marine > Oceanic | place: Pacific Ocean | collected 2009-08-22
AACTGATTTTTATTTTTTATTTATTTTCTAATTCTTCAATACGAGATGATAATTCTTTAATAGCACCAATTAATACAGTTGTTAATCTAGAATAAGATATACCTTGTACCCATCTTCCTTCTTTAGAGACTAAATCTGGGAGTATTTCATATACTTCTTCTGCAATTAATCCTAAATCATGTTTTCCATCACGTTTCCAATCATATTCAACTGGGTTTAATTGAATTACTTTAGCTAGTGAATTTGCAATTGGTTGAACATTTTCTTTATATCTTAAAGCTGAAGTTTCATTTATTGAACCTGCCACTGTAAGAGTTGAGCCATCAAATGTTAGGTTTGCTTCAGCATTACCATTAGAAGCATCAACAGATGTTAATACTCTATTATTTGTTGAATTTGCAACTGTATAACTTGCTATACCTGTTAAATTACTTCCATCTCCACGGAATGAACCACTAACTGTTCCTTCTCGAACATCTAAACTACCTGAAATAACTGCACTACCTGTTTGTAATAAACTACCAGTAATTTGTTGGATATCATTGGCTTTATCACCAAAAATATTTGATCCTGATGTTATTACTGTAGACGAAGATTCAAATGTTTGTAATACAAAACTTGCTGTAGTAGCAGAAATACTAGTTAAACCTGTTAAAGTAGTTGCAGTAGCTCCTAAATCTATTTCTGTTGAACCTATAGTAACACTATCGTTTGCTAATTTAGCATTTGTTACGTTACTATTTAATATTTTAGTTGTTATAACTGCATCTGTAGCAATTTTTGCAGCATTTATATTACCATCGTGTACAGTGCCCGCTACGTCCGCAAATGAAGATGTTGCTTGTGCACTTAAAGTAGTTGCTCTTGCAGCTACAGAAGCTGATGTTGCTGTTACTGTAGGAGCTAAACCATTTGCTCTTGTAGCAACTGAAGCTGTTTGTGCCAGTATTGCCGTTGATGAAGATGCAGCTGTAGCCGCAGAACTTAAAGTAGTTGCTCTTGCAGCAACAGAAGATGAAGCTGCAGTCATTGAGCCCGTTATACTGTTTACTACATATGATCCACTTAAAAATGTAAAGTTTTCATCCATTTCTGCAATGGTGAGTTTTCTACCTAAACCTTCTCTTAAAGTAATTGCCATTTTCTAATTGTTATATTTTATTATAAATATTGTTAAGTTATTCGAATTTTAATATCATTTCCATTTCTGTATATTCCTCCTAAAGGAACTCCACCATTAGCAGCATCTGTATCATTTGTAAAATTAAAACTTTCAGATACTTTAGTAAATATCACTGATCCTCCTTCTTGTAATAAAGACCCTTTTATAGTAGCCCCACCTTCTATAATAGCAGATCCAGTAGTAATTAATGCTATACCACCAACATAATCAACTACTACATAATCATTATCAACATACTCATTACCTGAATCTAATCTTAATTGTTGGACATCTAATGTACCTTCAAAAGATCCAGAAAGGGATCCTGAGAATTGGGTTGATAATACAGAACCACTAAATACAGCATTATCATAAACTGTTAAAGCCCTTCCCCCGAATAGGTAATCTTCTGCATAATCACTAACATAATCATTATCTTTAGATCGAAATTCTGCCCCATCTAAAAATGAAGCACTATCATTAACTGTTAATGCTGGATTTCCTATTAAATAACCATCTATATAGTCATTATCAACAAAATTATTTCCGTTGGCTGTTAAATTTAATTCACCTAATATATCTGCAGATCCCGTATAAGGAAAGGGATTAGTATCTATACCCGTTAAACCCGAACCGTCGCCCGTAAAAGAACCAGTAAATGAACCTGTATAAGAAGAAGCTGTTACTTGATTTGTAACTGTTAATGAAGATAAAGTGGCATCAGAGCCACTAACAATGAGTTTTTTCCAGTTCGGCATGTTACTTTATTATGGTTGGTTACAGGATAATGCCTGTCCACTTCCCCTAAGGGCCAATAATATCAAGTATAAATATTTTAAGACTTTGAAGGAGTAGCTTCTATCTTATTTAATTGTTTTTCAATATTATTAACTAAGTCAATAAAACTACGTGCTTCTCTCCCTTTAATAGTTAACCCATATAGAGCTGCTATAATAACCCTGATCTCATCTGTTGTTAAACCTTTTATAGTATGTTTCTCCATTATAGATAAATTAGTCTTTATCTAAAGATAAAAAGGCTTGTTGTAATTTCCAAGTAAGATTAAAAATAAGTTCAATATCTTTTCCTTCAAATGAAGAATTTTTAATTAAACCTAAAAGTGCCCGTAACTCTTCTTTATTTAGAAGTAAATCATCAGATAAAGAAGGATTCTCGATTAATCTATGAGAATCCTCTTTAATATCTAAATTTCCAGCTTTAAAACCCATAACTTTTTAACCCATATATTATGAGTAAATATGTATATCTCCGTTATTTGCTACAAATATATTACCTTTTTTAGTATATTTTGATATTGTAGCAGTTGGATCATTTGCAGCACCTTCTATTACATTAGAGAAGAAAGCATCTGGAGCAAATGCATTTTGTGTAGCATCAAATGAACTAGTAAGACCAAATCTTAATGTAGTTTGATCATATCCAAATACTTCACCAAATCCATTAGAACCTTGTTGTACTACAAATCCACCTTCTCCTGCGGTATTTGATCCACTAGCTAATCTAATAAATCTATCGGCAACATCCAAATCTGTAGTTGCTTGAAATGAAGCTGTACCTTGTACTGTTAAGTTTCTTGTAACTAAAGCATCTCTAGAAACTGTTAAATCTTGTCCAATAGTAACATCATCAGGTAAACTAAGTGTTGCTATTACATTAGTACCATCTTTTGTAATAGCAGTTACTATTTCATTTGTAGTACCAAGAATTTGTAAATCATCTGCTGTTAAAGATACATCTTGAGTTCCACTATCACCATCTACAGTTAAAGTAGTAGCAAGTCCTGTCAAATCTGACCCATCACCTTGGAATGAACCACTAAATGAACCTGAACCTGCTCTAGATAAGGTAGAGATATCAGCAAATGAAGCTGTTGCAGCGGAGGATAAGGTTGTTGCCCTTGCAGCTACAGAAGCTGAAGTGGCAGTTACAGTTGGTGCTAAAGCATTTGCTCTACCAGCTACTGATGCTGTTTGAGCTGTTGTAGCAATTGAAGCACTTGTTGCTGTTCTAGCATCTGAGGCTAAATCCGCAAATGAAGCTGTTGCAGCAGCACTTAGGGTTGTAGCTCTTGCAGCTACAGAAGCTGAAGTGGCAGTTACAGTTGGTGCTAATGCATTTGCTCTTAAAGCAACAGAAGCGGTACCTGCAGTATCAGCAATAGAAGCTGAGGAAATAGTAGCATCAAGTTGGCCTTGAAATGAACCACTAAAGGAACCACTAAATATACCATCACCTGTAGCTGCAAATGAAGCTGTTGTAGCATCATCAGCTTGAGAGGCTGTTACAGTTGGTGCTAAACCATTAGCTCTTGTTGCAACCGAAGCAGTAGCTATAGTGCCCGTAGATGTTAAATATCCAGAGTCATTAGTTAATTGAGAAATGTTTCCTCCAGAAACTATAATTTTTTTCCAACTTGCCATTATATGTATTTTTTATTTTTGGGGTTATAATTATAAATATTTAATTTCCTATAAAAAGACTAGAAGCACTAAATATAAGCCCACCATCAATTGCATTTACTGAACCCTGATATTCGGATAGTTCTAGAATACCCTTATTATTAATTTTAATACTTCCACTAGGAGTTCCAACACGAAATGGATCTTCATTAACAGATGAAGAAACTTCTAATTTTGCCGAGGCAGATGTTAGTCCTATACCTACTCTAGCAGCATCTTTATGTATTAATATTATGGATTCATTTGAATTACCATCTATAAATTGTACATCTTCTGTAGTACCTACGGTTTGTAATTGTAATGAACCTGTAATATCATATCCGTCTGCTGTAAAGAAGATAGAACCCGATGCAGGTACTATTCTAACATTCTTAGCCATTTATTTTTGCCTTAAGTATTTCTACTTCTTCTTTTAATTCTTGTATACTTTTAATTAATATAGAAGTTAATTTACTATATTTTATACCTTGTATTTCTCCAGCAGGATTTCTACCTACAAATTCAGGATATATTTTATTTACTTGTTCTGCTATTAAACCTATATCTTCTCTTTCATCTTCTATCCAGTCAAAAGTAACAGGATTTAATTTTAAAATATTATCTAGTTGTGGTTCAATAGATTGAATATTAGTTTTAAAACGTTCTGCTGAAGTTTCTGTAAAAGTTGTAGCTACTAAATTACTAAAGGAACCAGATGTTCCTTGAATTAAAGAACCACTAAAAGATCCACTAAACACACCATGACCTGTTAAAGCAAATGATGATGAAGTAGCACTATCAGCAAATGATGATGTAGCAAGTTGTGAAATACTATCGGCAATTGAAGCACTTGTTGCTCTATTAGCAAATGATGATGTAGCAGAAGTATGTGATGCTGTTGTAGCACTATCAGCAAAACTTGCAGTTGCTAATGGGCTTAGTAATGTAGCACGAGCAGCTACAGAAGCAGAATCTGATGTTCTAGAAATGCTAGCTGTATCGGCATATGAAGCAGTTGCGGCAGGTGATAAAGTATTTGCTCTTATAGCGATAGAGGAAGATTGTACACCTGTTAATAGAGAACCATCTCCTTCATATGAACCACTAAATGAACCACTTAATAATACTGAACCTGATACATCTAAAGATCCACTTATATCTACTGAACTTGTAAATGAAGATTTAGATGCACTAACTTGTAAAATATTACTAGCATAATTTAATCCTAAACTAGCACTTACTACACCAGTACCCCCTGTGAATAATAAAACAGATCCTGTACTACCACCTGTTATTGAAAGTGGTCCTGAAGTACCAGATGTACCTGATGTTCCTGCATTACCCGTTTTTGAAAATGATATTACTAATTTATTTGTATTTGAAGGTAAAGTACCTGTTAAATAACTTACAGGGATTTTATAATAACCTGCTGCTGCAACTACTGCTCCAGTAATTTTAAAAGTATTTACTACAGTACCTGTATCTCTACTTGAAACTGTAACTTGACCATAATCGGTAATATTTGTTGAATCATCCCAAGTAGCAAACCATGCTGTTTGATTATTTGATCTTTGATCTACATTATCTATATAAAGAAAAGAAACACTACCTATAGTACCATTATTATACCTTATTTCACCATTTCCAGGATCAGCATCTGCTGTAGTACTATCAAAATTATATTCAACTCCTCCTTTTTCACCACTAGTTCCTGAAGTTCCAGATGTTCCACTAGTACCTGATGTACCTGATGAACCATTTGTACCATTTGTACCAGAAGTACCATTAGTACCAGAAGTACCAGATGTACCTGATGTACCAGAAGTACCAGAAGTACCAGAAGAACCAGATGTACCAGATGAACCACTTGTACCTGATGTACCAGATGTGCCAGAAGTTGAATTTCTTCTTGTAAATTTTACATCTCCACTGCCGGTATCATATGCTAATAAAAATTCAAAACCAGAACCAGTTTGTGCAATATTTCCAGGAGCGATAGATAAACTACCTGTAAGTCCTAAAGAACCTGTTATATATACATCGTTATTTGTAGTTCCTGATAAGGCATCTATGATTCTAAGATCATGTTCAGCGCGAATTATACTACCGCTTGATATGCCTGAAGTACTTATTGTGTTGGCCATTAATTAATGAGTTTACCTAGGGTTATTCCTTAATAAATATTAACTAAGATTACGAGTAATGCCCTCTATTACAGTTTCAGGTAATATTTTTTTAGTACATTCAAATTGTCTTGGAGTATCTTTATGGATGGGACACCAATTCCAATCTCCCGCATCTAGTTTAAAATTATTAAAACAAGAATTACAAACATTTTTATTAATAATACGTTGAATATTAGTAGTAAATTCGGTCCATTCTGAACTAAATCCTGAAATCATTACTACAGGATTTTCAATAGCCCAAGATAACCAAGCTAAACCACTTGATACCCCTATATACATTTCAGAATGGTAAAGCATATTAATAATATCTTCTATAGGATGGTCTCCTGTTGCATCTATTATATTTTTAAATTTTTTCTTTAATGGTAATTTATCTGTTTCCCAAGAATCATTATACTTTTCTTTAGATATCATTACTACTTTATACCCTAAAACATTATTAATATAATTTATAACAGTTTGCCACCCAGTTTCATGTTGCCAATATTTTGTACCTGCTGAAGCATGTGGGGAAATACAAATATATTTTTCTTTCCATGGTTTATCTTTAATTTGATAATCTATTTTTGGTATTATTTCTTGGTATTCTAATCCTAGTATATTAGTTGCAGTTTGTTGTAAAGTATATTGTTTAGGATCGTAGGGTTGTTTAAAACCATCTAATTTATCTGTATTATCTTCATAAAACCAACCCAGTTCATACATTGCATATATATTAGGTACAGTTTCACCTGGTTCTACAAAGGTTAATTCAGGATATTTAGTTTTAAAAAACTTATTCCAAAATGTAGATACTATAACATGGCATTTATGTTTCTTTTGAAATTCTAAAGCATAAGGAAACCAAGCTAGGGTATCACCCAATGATTTTGAACCACAAGCAATATAAACACGTTTACCTGCTGCATTATACTTATGGGATATAATTATTTCTCCAAAATTATCTTTAACTTGGATATCCCAGTTTATAAAAAATTTATGGTATGTTTTACCCCAATGATTATTTTCTAATTCTGTTGAATATTCTATTTTATCTATGTCAGGGTTATAAAAATCTATTTGATATTTTTGAGTAGCATTTCTTAAACAAACATATGGACCATCTGCAAAGTTTACCTCTAATTTAGGTAGGTTTTCTTTTGGTTTAATGTTTATTTGTTGTAAACGTTTATATGCTTTTTTTGCTTGATTTTTCCAAGAAAATTCTTGACGTATTTTTTTAGAACGTTTTAAATGCCATTGTTTCCAATTAGTATAGTTTTCATATGAATCTTTTATTTTAACTACTAAATCATCTAAATCAGGTTTATAAAAATTACCTGGTATGTTATGTTCATATGTTAAACCTTCTCCATTTGTAGCAGGTTCTTCACCTAATATTTCTACCCCTAATCCTTTACTTTTAGTAAATTCAAGTTGTCCTGAGCATTTAGTATAAATCGAAGGTATACCACAAGCTAGGGATTCAATTAAGGGTAAATTCCATCCCTCGGCACGAGCACAAGATATTAATACATTAGCATTTTGTAATAAAGAAATATACTGTTTTCTATCTAAAAATTTTAATATTTTTATTCTATTATCTTCTAATCCATAATATTTTAAACGTTCTTCCGTAGTTTTTATACCATCTACGGGATATGGATTTTCAACATTTAATAGTAGTTCAACATCTGGGTTATCTGGGAATGCTTTAAGGAAACCTTTAATACTTTCTTTTATACCTTTTCTATAATCCCATCTACCTACTATAACAAATTGAAATTTACCTTGTTTTTTAGGTCTTAATAATGGTTTAAATGTATTTCCATCTACACCCTCAGGTATAACAAATATTTTATCTTCTGGATAGCCTTGTTTAATAGATATTTCTTTTTGCCATTTAGTTGGTACCCAAAGTTCATCTAATGTAAGTAATTGTTGAAAAAATTCATCTGAATATTGAGTAGATTCCCAGACGTTATATGCTATTTTATATCCTTGATAAGAATCATAAAAATAAAAATGGTTATGTTCATTTAAAATAATATTAATATCTTCATTAAAATTATCTTGATAAGAATATATAGGATTATCTATTCTTCTTTGATCTGCTTCAACTAAAGTTTGTTGAAACAACATTTTTTTTATTTGAGGAGTAATATATGGTTCTTTATCGTGAGGTGTATGATTATAACCACTCCAAGATTTACCTACAGTAAAATTTCTAACCTTAACAGGGGAAAGTTTATCTAATTCAGTAAAGAAAGATTGTGCATGATTAGCATAGCCAGTTGTTCCAATAAAACTAGTGTGTGCTAGTATCTTCATAACCATTCAATATACAAAACTTTTAATTTTAACCCAAGCTTCCAGTAAGAACTCTTTTCCATTGAGAACCATCATAAAAAGCTAAAGCGGAAGAAGTTACGGCAAGTGCACCAGCAGATACACCTTCTTGTGGTAAACCATTTGCCCCTACATCATTTAAATGTACAACAGAAAATCCTACACTACCTGTAGTCATGTAAATATCTCCAGATGAAGTATTATATGCTAAATATCTTTGTGGTGTAACATTTTCAAGTATACTACCAGAAGAAATTTTTAAACCCGTATTTCCTGTACTGCCAGAGATAACTAAAGATCCTGATAGAGAAATATCAAAAGGTCCAGCTGTGCCATTTAATGCTTCAATTGATCTTAAAACATGTTCGGGGAAGATTAAACTACCGCTTGCAATCCCATTTGTGTTTATTGTTGCCATATATAATAAATATATATTAAATTATTGTTTCTTTAAATGTGGTTTTAGTAATACTATATGATTTTGGACTAGGTCCTGCCATTGCAGCATTTATACCACTTGGAATTATATATCCATTGACTAAAACATTCATTGTTGTTTTATTTGCCCTATCACTTCCATTTTCTAATAAAACAGGTGTATTAAAAGTATCTATATTTGCTCTAAACATAAATTTTTCTGGATCACCCCAATATGAACGAGCAGAAAATTCTATTGCTTCTGTTATTTCATTAGCTTGTTCTACATAATCTGTAAAAATAGATAAACTATATGTAATATCTAAATAATCTGGGATTATACCTAATATGTATTCTTTTTGTGGTTTTTGGTTTTGTAATATTCCAAAATTATCATAAACATTTCGTTTAGAATAATTTGTTTCAAAATATTGTACATTTTGTACTTTATTACCATCTAATTTATTTCCTATAGTATTATTTTTAGTAAAACTATCTCTTTTAAACATTACAAGAGGTACCATTGTTTTACCATTTTTATCTCTATAAAAACCATCGGCTTGCATTGATTTCCATCTTTCAGGAGAACCATATATAATAGGAACAGCTAATTGTCTGTCATTTTGAGTAACAACAGGTTTAATTACATTTTCAAGATAATATAAAATAGATGAATCTATATCTTTTAAACCAATAGATATAGTTTTATTTCGAGTATCATCCTTTAAAGATACTTCGGAAGCTCTATTAAATTCAGGTTGACCAGGTTTAACTTCTATTGAAGCTGGAGTTTGTTTAGGCATAACCACTTCTTCAGTTTCAGGATTTTTATAGGGTTCCTGTAACTTAGATAAAAATTCTCGTTTTGTATATGGCCTTGGTTTAAACTCCATTACATTCTTTGTTCTTTAATTCCTAGTCTTTCTGGTCTTGTATAATGACATGTTAAAATTATTGAATGGCTTTTACCAAAATCATCTACTGTATCACTATAAGGATATGATGGGTCTTTACCTACTAATAATTGATTTTCTACTAAATTATCAACTTCATAATAATCTTCATTCCATAATATTGCATCCCCTATTTCAGGAACTACATTTGCATCAACTAAATCTTTTCTAAAGAATCGAACTGATAATGGTCTATTTCTATCTACACCAAAATCATCATTTATTACTTCTTGCTCGCCTCTATCAAGTAAACATTTAATTAAAACAGGGCCTAACCACGTTTTATTTTGTGCTTCACCATATATATTAGAGGGTGTATTATCTAAAACGGGTTTATAATATCCAACTTGTTGTTCGATGATTTTATGCAAGAGCTCTGTATTAAGCCCTTGGAATAATAATACATCTCTATGCTTTCCGTATAATGCCATGTTATGCTATAAAAATAGGTAAAGGTACTTGTTCTAATGTTGTTTTCATTGAATCAGCTTCTTCAGCTTTACGTTGAAGTTGCATTTTTCTAGAATTTTCATCTAAATCAGTTCTTAATTTTTCAATTAATTGTGCTTTTTCTGTATTTGCTGCTGCAATTAAATCTTGTTGATTTAAAGATACTTCAGCTCCTGGGATTGGTACTTGTTGGTATTTACCTCTTACATATCCTAATAATTCTTTAGCTAGTGCTAAAGTGTATTCAAATATCCAATATCTACCGGGTGCATTAACAAATTGATATGTTGGGTTTTCATAAGGAACATTTGAAATATCTGTTACCATATTACTTCCTGAGAAAGCAGGAGTAGTAGGGGCATTTCGTTCATCTACTTTAATGTATTGAATGAATAATTGTCCTTCAAGATTGGGTATAGGGAATATTCTTATATTATTATTTACTAATTCAAATGAAAATGCAGATTTTCTAATTTGATCATTCATTTCAATTGCTTGAATTACAGAAACATCATAATAAATTGGCATTAATAAGAAGTTAATTGCAGGAGAATAATTTCCAAATCCAAAAACATCTAATAATTGTTGAGAACCATACCCTGTACCAGCATAGGGATCAAAATATCTTACAATTGCTGGTGTGTTTTGGTAAAATACTTGTTTTACCTCAATTGAACCTGTTATACCTTGTGTATCTTTCCAAGCATTTAAATCATATTCTTGTTGTGAAGCCGTAAGTGGAATTGAACCTGAATACCAAGTTACATTACCACCTGATCCTGCTTCAGATCCATAATTTTCGGCTAGTCTAATAACATTTCCTAAATTAGGATTTATAACTTTATTATTTAATTCAGAACCTGTAGTAGATGCTTCTAAATTTATAAAATTGTTTCGTATTTGATATAAATAAAGTTCATTTCCATATGTAGTAACTGCTTCTTCAAAACAAGCATATAATGAACCACTACCCATTTCTACATCTACTGTAGGATATCCTAGACGTGAAGCACAAAATTGTGCTACTTTATCAGCATCTACTTGAAAATTTGTATCGTAGTCATAAAACCCAAATGGAGTTTGTCCAGGGAAAAATGTTGAGGTTCCAGACCAAATTATAGGATTTTGAGACATAGTAGTTTTTTATATAAATATATTATAAATTTTTTCTAATTTTAGGTTCTAATATTTCAAATTTACCCTGATCATATCTTTGGGCATGTACTATATAGAAACAATTTGGCTTACCACAATCACACTCTATTTCAATAGTTTTTTTAGTAATTTTTTTAACCCAATGTTGGCAAGCATTACCAATTGAAGTAAGTTGTACAGTTATATCTGTATCATCTACAGGTAAGTCTTTCCAATAATCTGGAAGATGGATGATGTTACTAACACTTAATTTTCCTCTATGATAGATTCCGCGTTCAGGTCCCTCTAAAGATGAATGCAATAAGTAATATCCTTCCATTGTAGGGTGTTGTATTCTAAAATTCTTAGTTGCAGCATCTAATGTACCATTTACAAATACACTTCCAGATATAGTTAATAAATCTCCAACTATAACTTCTGTAGTATTAGTAAAATCTGCAACTGATCCAGAACCAGAAACAAATAAAGATCCTGTAATACTGGCACCTGTATTTGAAGTTACTGTACCTGGGGGACCTGTAGAACCTGAAGGACCTATTGATCCAGTAGGACCAGCATCTCCTGATATACCAGCAGGACCTCTACCTGAAACTATTACTATTTCGGGGGTTGTTTGGGTTATATTAACAGAAGTACCCGTACGATTATCAGTAACTAAAATTTGTCTTCTCTGATCCGTTAGTTCTACCTTATTGGTATCGGGGGTTATGGTAACTCTATTATTTGCCATTAAAATGATCCTGAGGTTACTTCTCTAGATAATCCAACTCCACCTGCTAAAATTCGAGTTACTACTAGACTATTACCAGTCCCAGAAGCTATTTCTAAATCATAGTAAGCATTATTAAAATTAAGTAAAGATGAAGTAGCATGTGAAATAATTATACCTATTGAACCAGATTCTGGTGGATTAGTTCCCGCTGAGCCACTCAAATTTAATCCAGTTCCATCGGGCATTAAACTTGAAGATAAAGTTAAAAATACTTCACTAGAAGCAGTTTGTTCAGCTCTAATTTGCATTTGAGCCCTATGACCCGATAAATCTACAGGATCATTATTAGAGTCTTTATATAAAATTTCAAAATCGGTAGTAGCACCTTGTTCTATTACAAACGAATATCTTCCTGCAGCCATATTAAATACTATTTATTATAAATATTTACCTTTTTTGTGTTCCACTACTACCCGCAGTACCAACTATTCGTTTACTGTCATAAGCATCAGTGTAATAATCAATTAAATCTTGAACTATTTCGTCTCTATTATTTGTTAATAAAGTTATTGATTCCATATTTTTAATTTTTTTAGCAGCACTATACAAAAATTTAAACCCAGAATCTTCTTTTTTCTTTAAATCTACTTGGTGTGTATCACCACAAACTATCATTTTTGATCGTTTTCCAATACGAGTTGCAATCATTTCCATTTGATCATGTGTAACGTTTTGTGCTTCATCTACTATAATAATAGAATCTAAAAATGTTCTACCTCGCATAAATGATACAGGCACAATTTCTATTTTACCATCTTTAATAAATTTTTCTATTTTTACTTTATCATATAATAGAAACATATTCTGATAGATAGGTTGAACCCAAGGGTCCATTTTTTCTCTTAAATCTCCAGGTAAAAACCCAATTTCTTCTTTAGATACAGTTGGTCTAGTGATTATTACTTTATCATATTGTCGTCTAAACAGACCATCTAATGCAATATTACATGCTAATAACGTTTTTCCAGAACCTGCTTGTCCCGCTAATAGCGTGACTGTATTTTCTAATATTTTTGATTTTGCTTCTTTTTGCTCTTCGTTTAATTGTAATTTAAATTTAATAGGGTTTTTAGGTATCCTTTTAGGACTATATACATCATCCGTATGGGGTTTACTTGGCATAAAACGGTTTTTTATGGTTAATATGTGTTAAAGAACGTTCACATATAAATATAAAAAAAATCCCGCCTTACGGGGCGGGATTCTTTAAATAAGTAAAAGTTACTTAATCTTAGATTACATCTAG
>Ga0209535_1002086_pt1 | contig 13115 bp, 17 predicted proteins | sample LinPmetageLP28_FD_184041 | JGI IMG/M metagenome (GOLD analysis project Ga0209535, IMG submission 184041) | Marine viral communities from the Pacific Ocean - LP-28 (SPAdes) (version 2) | ecosystem: Environmental > Aquatic > Marine > Oceanic | place: Pacific Ocean | collected 2009-08-22
GCGTTGCTGAGTATCTAATTCGTTCAGGTGAGTTTGAGAAAATGCGTCACGAAAATGGTAAGCTGATTAAAAAGCGGGGTGTCTTGGGAAAAATGGTTGTTATCTACCAGCCATTGCCTAAGATGTTAACTGTTTTACAAAAACAAAAACTGATTACTAATGACGGATAGAAGAGAAAAAATCCTGCAAGCCGTTTGTGGGGAGGATATTGATGGCAATAGTGCAGCTTACGCAGATGTAACTGCCAGAATTATCTTGGCAGATATGGGTAAATACTTCTTTGAGTTTTGGAAAACAGAAGGCCCTGGTGCATTGGTGATGCAACCAGAGGATGAACGTTCAATGTTCTGGCTGACACTGGAAGAACTTCATGCTGCCAAGGAAGAGTCGGAACGTAAAGGTGAAAAGAAAATGGCAGAAACATTTAATACAATTCTTGAGTCAGCAGCTAAGATTGATCCCACTGCAGCAGCAGCTTATATCCTTAATGACAGCCAGGGAATGCGTTACTTTGTAGTTGATTACGAAAAGGATGCAAAATAATGGGATTACGGAGAGGCAACTTAAAGTCTGAAGACTTTGAATGGATTTCAAATCGTGATTTAGTTGACTCTGCCCATATGCTTATGGGTGAAATTGATCTTGATCCTGCCAGCTCAGCATTTGCTAACCCGTATGTTGGGGCAAAAAATTATTACAACCCAGTCGATGACGGTCTCAATGATCAAAAATGGTTTGGAAAGGTCTACCTATTTCCCCCACACCAGTCTTATTTTTGGGATAAAAAGAATGCTCGTTGGAAACCTACAAGAGGTTTGTCTCCCACTCTTACATCAGGGCATTCTCTCTGGTGGAGAACTTTAAAGCGTAAATGGTTGGCTCGTGAAGTAGAGCAAGCTGTTTATCTTACCAATTATGTGGATATGGTGATGTACAGCCAGGACATCTTTGATCATCCCGTGTGCATCATGAAGCAAAGACCTTCTTTATTGCGTCACTATTACGCTGATGACAAAGTGGAGCCAAAGTCTACTGGGGTTTCTATGATTGTCTACTTAGGTCCACCAGACAATATTGCTGAAGCAACTGAGAATTTTGTTGATATTTACTCTGAAAAAGGCAGAGTGCTGGTGTAGATTATCTGAACAGACATAGTCAGATGAGCGTTCTAAGCGATAAAGAGATCCGTGAATTTGCAAAGAAGGGGATGATTGAACCCTTTCAGGATCGTCTTGTAACCAAAGAAAAAGATGTACCTGTACTTAGTTACGGACTCAGCTCTTATGGTTACGATATCCGGTTATCTCCTAGCCAGTGCCTTTTATTTGGTGGCGTTCAGCACGGAATGTGCGATGCTAAGAACTTCGATCCTGAGATTTTAAAGGAGACTGCCCTTCATGAAGACGAGCGCGGAAAGTATTTTATCTTGCCTCCTTACGGTTACTGCCTTGGCGTTGCTATTGAACGCCTGGCTCTACCCAGGGACATTACGGTGGTGGCTGTAGGCAAAAGTACTTATGCCAGGGCTGGCATTATGGCTAACATTACTCCTGCAGAGGCTGGTTGGGAGGGTCATTTGACTCTAGAGATCAGTAACTGCACTCCTCTGTTCAATAGAATTTACGCCAACGAAGGTATTTGCCAGCTCTTGTTCTACCAGGGTCAGCCCTGTGAAGTGAGCTATTTAGAACGCAAAGGAAAATATCAGAACCAGCCGCTGGAAGTAATATTAGCTAAGGCTTAGAAAAAGCTACTGGTTGACGCTTGTGGTTTATCTGCATAATTCGTTGAACCGGCCCTGCCAAACTGATCACCTTCGGTAAAAGCAGGGACTTGTCCTTCTCTGTTCGTCCATGGACCGTCGAATTTTCTCTTCTGAGAAAACTTGCCTGCAGATCGCTTTGCTCGCAGAAACTTTTCAACACGATTTTGCTTCCCTGCGTTGCGAGTGTCCGCAGCCTTCGCGATCTCTCTCTCGTCCTCATCTAATCGACGAATATCTACGTCATAAGCCCTTTGTGGATTAAGGTCATTAACCTCTCCACCAGAAGATCCCGCATCTAAACTGCGGTCATAGTTCTTTGAATAAGCCATAATAGAATTATAGTTGACTTAAACCAGGGCATAGTGTAATGAGTTTCCTCAATGAATTCATGGAAACGAACGATACGTTAAAAGATCGTATGTTGACTATTGATAGTTTTGGTCAGCCTTTGGATAATGAGGCTAATGATGTTCCTTTGTATGACCAATACAATACTGGTCTTGCTGCAACGCAGCAAAATATGAGTGATCGTATTAACCTAAGTATTGATCCAAGAGCACAGCCCAGATGCGGAGTAACGGGAACGATTCCAAGCGCAGAGACAGGGATGATGCACGGGGCAGAACCACAGCCACGACAATTGATGGTGGACATGGGCCAACTGTCACCAGAAGAGCAGGAAGTAGCAATGAACCAGCAACGCAAACTACAGACTGGTTTGAACCGGTCGGGAGCGGTTCTTCAGAATCTAGCGATGTGATCATGGAGTTTTCTGATTGTCCAGGGGGTGTTTGCCCTGTTCCTTGGGCAACGGATACCAGTGGAGATGACATAAAACAAGATGTAGTCAACCATCCATCTCATTACATTGCAGGAGGTGGTATTGAATGTATTGAAGCAATTGAAGCGCAGCTAACGCCAGAAGAGTATAGAGGTTACTTAAAAGGCAATGTTGCCAAATATTTGTGGAGAGAAAAGTATAAAGGGGGCATTGAGTCATTGGAAAAAGCTCAATGGTATCTCACACGTCTTGTAGATATAGAATAAACAAGATCATAAAAACCTATGACGGTAACAACTAACGAGCATGGACAAACAAATGTCTTTGCTAAAGAACCAACAATGGAGGTAATTGAAGTGACCGAAGACCACAACACAAAAGCAGAACGTTTAAACGGTAGGTTCGCAATGCTTGGAATCATTGCTGCTATCGGCGCGTATGCGGCCACAGGTCAATTGATTCCTGGCGTATGGTAGGTGCGTACTATGCTCCTCCGCCATTGCCTGCAAAGCTTTGTGCGGAGGTTGCTTGGGAGATAATCCATACTCCTGTCCTTAAGGCAGAAGATAAAAGAAAAGTTTTAAATAATCTTCGTCGTCGATGTGGACAAAACTTTTTGCATCCAGGAATTGTAGCTCCTGCTGGATGGCCCTAAGCATGACCCGTCAACCAAAAATCGGTTGTTCATCGTCTTCTTCCTCGTCCATCTCTCGGCTCATCATGCTGATAGCAAGCTGAGTAAGCTCTAGATCTGTAGGGATATCAAATTCAATTTCAACGTCTTCGGCCTGGAGCATGTCCTTGATTGCTTGTAGCTCAAGCATTCGTTGGTGATACAGGTTTAAAAGAGCAATTTGCAGCTGGTCCCATGTCATCTCTTGCGCTGCCAATTCGGCTTTACGCATAGAAAGCTGTAAGTGTAAAGGCAGATCCATCTCTTTCAACGATGTGAAATCTTCCATACTTTAGACCTTGTTGGAATAATTCTAACTCCAAGAACTAAAGATGTCCCTTAGCTCTTCGTCTTCCATTTCGGCTATTGTATCTGTCACACAGAAAGCATTTGCGAATTCACTTAGAACGTAAGGGCTGACTGCGCTTTCTAATTCTCGGATAGCACGCACCTGATGAGGTGCTGCGGAATAATTCCTAAAAGCCTTTAGCAAAACCATGTCTGAAGGCCAAGCGTTGATCTCTATATCTTGAAGAAACAGCCTGACTTCTTGCCTCCGACGATCCAATAGGCCTCCTATCACCTGGTGGTCTTTATCGAAAACCCATTGGTTGATGGATTCAGTTACTGCTTTGTAATCGTTGCGGTCCAATTGGTCGATGATCTCACTGTATAAAAAAGCTTCCCATCCAATGGAGTGGACGAAAGAAATCAATGCTTCCAGGGCAGAAGGGTAAAGTCCGAGGTTTAATGCTTTGATTTCATGCGCAATGAGATTGATATCTTTAAGGACATACTCAAGAGCTTTCTTCTTGGTACACATGTGCCCCTGCTTAACGGCAGTGCCATCAGGGTAGAACTGTGTTCCATGGCCAATCGTGTAGGGTTCTCCTCCAGACTCAGGGTCTGAGTATGCTTTTTCATTAAAGCCCTCAAAGGTTTTAATGATGTTCAACGCAGTCTTATAGGGGTACATTGAACACTGAAAGAGAATCCCTTTAACTATATATTACTTTCCTTGCCCTCGTAACTGTTTACGGCGATGAGAAGGCTTTGAATTCTTGCCTTGACCTTGACGTGTTTTCTTAGGCTTTGCCTGAACATAAGAGCCAGCAGTATTCATAAGTCATAATTAGCTTCACAAACTATACTAAACAAAAACAATTTCATTTGTTTATAATTCTCTTGCTCTTCTGCTGGTCTAGCTGGTGACCCAGGCCAGTACTCCAGTGCATCATTAACTGCTTGGTAAAGAGTACGAACCCCTTCTACTGAGACTTTAATATCTACATGAGTCATTAGTCACCATTTAACTTTATGGCTCCAGTACCTAGCACTCATCTTGCTTGGCTTGCTATCTTGTGCGTTGTGGCGTGCATAGTATGACTTCTTACGTGCTTTCTCTTTATCTGTCTGGGGATTTTTTCCGGCACCCTTTACGCCCTGTTGACCGAATCGGACGATCTTTTCTTTCCCGTTTTCACAAGCTTTTACGACATGTGATTTAGTTTTGTGGCCAGGTGTTGCTCGTGGTTTATTGCAAGCCATCTTGTCTTTATGCAGCTTTGCTGCTTTAGCTGCTTTCTTGGGCTTATCTGACATCTGACTAAGATACCTTTTTCTATTTTACTTAAAGAAGCTTGTAAAATCTGTGATCAAGTCTCTCCCTGTATCGCTTGCATAGTCATCATCCTCTTTTTCATCACTAAACAGATCAAAGTATCCGGGTTCCTTGTCTTCCTCTTTATCTTTGTCGTCTGTTGGTGATCCAAATAGATCACTGTCTCCATCTCCCAAGAATCCTTGGATAGAGCCTAAGGCAGTAAATGGATCACTCATGTCAGCTCCTTTAAATGTAAGGCCTTCTAAGCCTTGTGTGATCATGTCAATATCAGTTCGATCCATCTCTGGCATGAACGTCTCATAAAATTCTTCCTGGGATCCACCAAAACCAGCATTTTTAAATGATTTGTATAAGGCATCGGCATCAGGATCTTCTTCAGGCTTGGCATCTTCGTCTCTTTCAATGTAGGTAACACCTAATTCTTTTTGTGTAGGTTTTTTGCTTTTTTGGTTTAAGTATTTAATACCTTCTCTTATATCTTTTGCGGCTCCTGTCCTGACAGAATCGAGAATATATTCTCGCACTTCGTTTAATGTTGCACTTTCATCTAGCCCATACAGCTCAAGCAATTCTTTCCATTCGTCTTTGTTTTCTAATGGGTCAATACCTTCAAGAATTGCATCTGCAAATTCATCAGGAGTAACAAAATCAAGGAAAGGTGAATCACCAAATTCATTACGTGCGTCATCTACAGCAGACAAAACATTATCATTAATAAAACTTTTTACATCACTGTCTGTTACTACATCACGTGCAGGGTCAAAATTCTGACCTCGTCCAATTTTGTCATAATGTAATTTGGCAAATGAATTTTTATCATTTAGATCTAGTCCATAATAATAAGCAAGCTCCGACCAAGTGACTCCAGTCCTTGTTCCTGTCAACCCAAAGTCTTTAGCTTCTTGTTCAGTTAATGAGTAAGCATTGGAGTTAGGTTTTGTTTTTGCTTTTTCCCAGTCAGCAGCAACTTTTTCTTTTTGATTTGCATAATTTAATTGCTTAGCTTCGTTTACCGTTCCGTATTTAGCAGAGTCTCCAGGATTAAAATAAAATTCAGGGTTAAAAGATTTTTGATAACTATCTCCTACTTTTCCTTCTAAGCCTGCATAAAAATTTTCTGCACGTAAAGCTGCGATATCACGCAATGCATTTACTGCTGTTTGTGTTTGAAAAATATTTTGCTCTGTTTCTTCGTCAATAGTGTCAATATAGCTAATAAACTCATCCATGGATTTGGATTGATCAAATCGTGGGGTAACATAATTATCAATAAAATTCTTCTTAAAATCTTCTTCTAGTTCATATACAGTTGTGCGCTCATCTCCAATTGTGACTTCTCCTGTCTCTTCATCGAATTCAACGCCAAAACCTAAAACATCACTTTTTTCTTCTATGTCTTTAACTAAAGTATCGTTAAACCATTTTTGCCAATTGTATTCTGAACTATTAAAATTTACGCCTGTGTATTCACCTATTTGATCTTCAAAATTGTCTTCTAGTTCGGATGTATTAACACCCATCGTTCCCAGGATTCCGCCTACACCTGAGTCACCCAAGATAGAGTTTGCAAGTGTCGCATTCATATTAAATATTTCACTAAATCCTGGCAGACCTTTGTATATATCTAATTCTCTTTCTCTTGCTCTTGCTTTATTTAATTCATTAATTGCATCAGTTTGCATGTCAAGGCCAATGCCTTTAAATTTATCTTGCTCTGTTAATTCTTTTTGTGCAATGCTGCCACCAACAATTTTTTCCAGATCACCACCGATGTTATCCTCCCAGTTAACCGTACGAATAGGCTGACCAGCTGATATTCTTTCACCAGTAAGCCCTAGTTGATTATCACGAATTAATTGTCTATCAGCATCTGAAAAATTCTGTTGAAAATCTTCTCTGTAGGCATCTGTTTGTGCTGTTGGTTTTTCTTTGTTACCTCTGTAACCAGCTGATTTTCCTGTTGTGCTATAGGCATTCCAAGCAAAGTTACCTTGGTTGCCATAACGCACAGTAATATCAAGATCATCTTGTTGTACTGCAGTATTCCATGTCCCTTGTAGGTTTTGACCTCCTTGATTTTCTGTTAAATAATAACTACTATCAAAACCCCCTACAGGGGGATTGATTCCTTGTGCTTCGTAATCCCAGGGTGTTACTCTTGTGTTGGCGTAGTAGGTCTTATAAGAAGTTGTTAAATTACTTAAAAGATTTGTTTTTTCAGTATTTGTAATATAACCATTATTAACTAATGAAGTTAAGAACTCAGCCTGTCCTCCGGAAGCATTCGAGTTTATTTGAGAACGATTACCAACATAACTACCGGTCGGACTAGCTTTTGCCCACCTGACAGCAGCTGAACTCCAGGTGTTTATGGAATTTACTTTTGTTACTTGCTTATCACCTTCTGCGTTAAACTTATCTGCTTCTGCTTGACGCAAGGCAGGAACACCTTCGTTGTAGGTAGCATTGTTTGCATTTGTAATTCTATTCTCTTCATTTTGTGTTCTAGCTGCGTCATTTTGGCTAATGTTAGAGTCTCGTTCATTTTTTATTCGGTCTCCAAAACCACGTGCTTCATTTAAATATTTATCAGTCCATTTAAAGCCTCTATTCTCTGCAAATACATTTAAACCATAACCACTATATTCATTCGGTTGTCTAATAGTAAATGCTTTCCATTCACCTCCTGGATAATCTTTGCCATCATTTTTAAGATCTACTGTTTTTCCGTTTTTAATTTTTACATAAATTGTTGTTGCTGTTTCTTCTGGGCGGCCAGCAAATGCATCTGTTGCAAGGTTCGTAGGTTTTATGGGGAATTGAACTTTAAATTCACCTGGCATATAAGGATTATTACTTGAGCTTCTTCCGTCATAGGTAAAATTTGTTGCTTGCCAGCCAGCGTTTGTATAAGTAGCCATCTATGCAATACCTAGCCTTAGTTGGCTTATATCTGAAGTAAATACTATTTTATCTCCTTTTGTCCATTCATGAACAGCATCTAGCTTTTTCTGGGAAAAGAATTCTTGTTGTCTGTACCATTCTTCCATTGGACTGGATGCTTTGCTTGCGTTACAAGTGCGGCAGCAAGGAATTAAGTTGCCACGGTTAGAAGAGCCTGATTTAAATTTTGGGATGATGTGGTCCAGGCTGGTTGCGTTGTCGTTACAGTATCCACATTTATAGTTCCAGGCTTTGTATATTTCATCTCTAAAGCGTTTTTTCGCTTGTTTCGGTCGGAGTTCAAGGAGGAGGGCGAGCGGTTCGTTCTCCGTTTTGAACATGTTGTTCTAGCCGTTAATCCATCTTATGTCAGGTGAATATCATAAAACTTCAACTTGCTGAAGACTCTGTTAACCTCTCCTACATATGGCTTGACTTTTCTAAACCTAGGCTTACCTTAGGTGTGTACATGACTAAAACTAATGGCTAGTAGTTGGCAGCCCAGGCACCGCGCAGTAAAGATGCTTGGCGTAGATTCCAGTACGCTCTATAGCATGCGGGACAGTGGTGACTACAAACTAGGAAAGCACTTTGGTGCAGGGCCTATGACTAGATGCCGCGACACTTACTATTGGAATATTCCTTTGGTAGCAAAGCTTCTTAAGCAGAAACAAGAGCAGGTAACTGCTTCTGTCGTTTAATAGGAGTGTAGTAAATTTTACGAATTTTATGAGCAAGAATAAGACCATCAATTGAAAGGTTGATCTGTTCTTTATTCATTGCATCAGTTAAGCTGACGACGAGGGGATTCCAGCAGCTTTTCTTTTTGAGGGGCTGCTTTTCTTTGAGTTGAAAAATAAAAACCCACTGAGGATGCAGAGGGTGGATAGGTCTTTTTTTTGATCTGATGTTGATAGAGTTATCTTCATTCCAGGTAAAGCCTTCTAGTTCGGCAGGCATCTTACCGTAAACAGCAATCATGGCTAGAAGCCATCCTACTTTTTCCAAGCCGGGCTTGGCTATCACATTAAAAACTTCGTCAACTATCCGGGCGTCGTTCGGAAGATGTTGATGGATCATGGTAATAGGGCGAAAAGAATAATGGCACTATAGACACTGGCCAACCAGCTCGACGAGTAACTTGTTTTGGATATCAAGAGAACTTATTGTTACTTGATAAAAACATTATAAAGGATTAAGTTGTGCTAAGTCAAATCTAGTAATTTACGCCTGGTCCTAAGTCGTAAGCGTTGGTTTTAAAGTTCCAGTCATTAATAGTGAATCCACTTGGTTGTCCACCTGCCGCTGGCAGCTGTCCTGATGCAACACTGTAGTAATTACCATCTTTATCCTTCATTAAAAAATCACCTATTCTGATAAATGTGCTAGGTATATTAAATAGTCGTTGCATCATTGATATCATAATTGGTGACTGGATATTGAATGGAGGTACATCCATATAAGCCATTCCGTAATAATCTAATTTATTAAATGCACGTACCTGCTCTGTTTGAGTTTTAAGAACTAATTTTGTTTCCCATTCACTCATAAGTCCAATTTCTACAGGAAAATCTGATGGTTCTGATGGATTTTCTCCAGCTGCAAACTTCATGGCATAAATATGTTTGCACCATCTATAAGAGTCAAGTGTATATGTCCAGTTGTCACCAATAAAAGTAACATCTCCACCGGGTGCCCTGTAATCGTTGTAGTTAGGCATGCCTTCTGCGACTTGATCAGGGTTTGGTCCTATTCCTCTGGTATAAGCTTTACCAAAATCAGAGAAAACACCTGGTAGATCTCTGTATAAGTTCTTAGGATCTTTTATATTTTCGCCTGATTCAAATGTGCTTATTCCTGGTAGTGTGTACTCATTTATAGTGCCACTTGGATAAACAATAGTCATCAAACGGTTTTGTTGAATCTGTGCATTAACTTTTGTTTGGGCTGCATCCATCCTCTGCCCATTCAGTGTCATAAGTTCGTAACGACCAGGCTTAGTAGTTGCACATTTAGTAAAAGGAAAAAGTGGTTTCTTTCTGAGTCCAAGATTAGACAAATAAGCATAATCACGACGCATGTAGTCTTGGCAAGAGCAGCAATAGCGTCTGCCTGTTTGTAAGTAACGTCCTGGATGAAAAGGGATACGAGAAGGTGTTCTTTTAACACCAGAATCAATTGTGGATTCTACTGAGCCTGTTTTTGCAACTTTAAGAATACCTTGATTTTGATCAACATCAATAAGAACAGCTTGTACAAAACCATACAATTTATTACTTAATGGATCACGAGTCTTAGCATCAATAGCTTCTCCAGATACTGTAAGAATAGTATCTTCTAGGATGTCTCCATTAATTGCTTTTAAAGTTCCTGCAGGACCAAAACTAACAAATAAAGGAGGAGGTAAAGGACCACTTACTCCTGAAATTGTTCCTGAACTAAACGTACCACTGAGTTGAATGTACCAATAATTTGTATTATCTTGACCACTGCTAAGAAATAAAACTGTTGGATCAGCTTCTCCAGAAATTGCTAAACGTGTACCATCTTCTGAACGTAAGTCATCAAAGCGTAAGTTGCCTGCTTCTACAACACCGGCCCAGTGCATACCCAGTTCTTTGTTTTGAGTTGGAAAGCCTTGTAACACACCTGAAAGAACAGGTTGTCTTTCTCCAATAGGAGTAATTACTCCTGGTGGAAAAGGAATTTGATAGTCAAACGGATACAAGAAAGACTTACGTGCCCCATCTCCAACAGCAAGCTCCCATCCTTTGCGCCATCGTGTCCAGGCTGCTTCTCTATTGCTGTTATACAGAGAGTCTGGAACGCTACCTCCAAAGGCTCCTCTGATTGGTTTTACTTTATAATTTTTATCTTTCTTGTCTGGTCTTTTTGCAAAAGAATCAGCTCCGAAGTTTCCAAAGTTTCCTCCGGGTCTTCTTCGTGTCATATCAATAGAAGCCGCCTTGTGCTGTAATTCGGATTCCGTTTACGTAACCAGTTGAAGCAGATTGTGCACCGCGCTGTACAACACCAATGTAAAGACGATCACCACGTTGCAGATTAATAGCCCTATTACGAAGAGGAGTGGCTTCTCCAAGTCCTGCGGTATTACCTATAACAGGAACTGGTACGCTGAGTTCAGGTAAGACATCTGTAAAGTCCATATCAGTCTCACCCACAGATAGGGTCTTGTAGCTAATCATGTGGTAGTCGCCATCCGCTGGGATGGGAACAGTAGTTCCACGAGTGTGGTAAAGAGCTAGTGTGACTGCGGGAAGAGTGCCAGCTTCAGGGGAAGTGTATGCGAAACCATTGACGACTCCTCCTGAGTAAAGGATTTCTGTGTTGATGTTTCCACTAACAAGTGCTCCTGTATATGTGTAATACCCAACACCATTAGAAGGCTCATTAGCCAGCAACCCAGAATCAGTAACAAAAACAGTCTGGCCACTAACCAAGCCAACGTACTCACCTGATGTTGCTGTATTAACAGTATAGTCAGGATTGATAGTGATGTTTATGTCATCACGAACAGCCATCACAGAATCGATGATGCCACCACTGTTGTTGTCGGAGCTTAGGTTTGCATCCATATCAACCAGTAAAGCAGGGCTTTGTCCACCCTGAACCTCGACCGTTGCGTTACTACCAACAACCTGATTTGTTAAGCGAGTCCGAGCAATTAGCGGCCGATCAACAAATACTGGCTGCTTATTAGTATTCGTAGCGGTCATGTTTCCACGTCTAGTATCAGTTTATTTTACTACTTATTGATTAAGTTTAGATAGGTTGCTGGATCTAAATATCCAGGTGTCTCCTCTTTGGTGGTTTCTCCTGGCATAAATTGCTTTAAATTCATGCCTGTGTACTGCTGGACAATACTCATCGGGTCGTACGAGGTTGAACTTTTTTTATTCTGGTCCAGAATCGCTTGGCCCATAAGCTGCTTTTTGAGCGAATCCATAAAATTCGCTTTATCTTTACCTTGGGTGACATTAATAGTAGTGTTGTAAGTATCACCACTGGCAGTACCAGATTGGTTGGGCTCAATGCCGACAACGTTTCCGTCTTCGTCAAATTGGTAGGAGAGCTGGGGGAGACCTGGACCGCCTTGCCCTACAGCGTAGTTAGTTAGATCTCCTAGTTTTTGCTGGGCTGCATCATAGTCACTTCCACCTGGGCGGAATCTAGACAAAGAACTATTTACTGAGTTGCCAAATGAATCACGTTTGTTCATGTTGGCATTAGGGTTGCCACCAAGAATTGTATTGTATAAACGATCTACACCCATACCTGGCTCATAACCACGACCGCCAAGCCATTTTTTAACGTGTGGCATTTGCTCTGCCAGGCTGTAGTTACCGATCTTATTAGGATCTAAGCCTGCTTCTCTACGTTCTGGACCACCAAATTGAATAGCACCATAGTAATTGCCGCCTTGGCCACCCCAAATATTAGGGTTCATTCCTGATTCACGCTGAAGAACGGCTCCTAGTTCAGTAGGGGTAACTCCTAACTGTTGTGCCGTTCTGACAATAGCTGCTTTATCGTTATCAGTGATTTGGTAATCCATTAATAACCTGACCTCCTTAAGTTCATTGCATTGAGTTGAGCAAGAATTGTAGGATCAATTAATTCTTCTACTGCGTTCGTGGATGCCTCTAGTTCAGACATTGCATCCAAATTGTTCATTGTACTTGGCTCTTGCAAGGGTGTCTTAGGCCCATCGTTCTTATAGAGGTTAGGGTGCAGTTGCCTGTGAATAGAAAGTCCTAGGTCACGCACAGCAGCTTGTGAAGACTGTGTAGCAGCATCTTGGCGTCCTTGTCCATATACATTTAGTTGATATGCATAAGGATCCATTGCTTGACCAATGTCTGGTGTTGGCGCAGGAGGTACAGGATCAGGTGTCAGCGTTGTGGGTGGTATGTAAGGAGGATTATTTATTGTGGGTGCACCAGGCAGTGTCACACTTGGATCGTATTTTTGTCCGGGAAGATCATCATTGACAGAAGGTGGAATCGCTCCGTAAGTTCCTTCAGGTCTAGGTGGTGTCTGGCTAGGAATAGTAATTTCTGGGTGTTTCTTTCTGATGTCATCTAGCTGTGCAGGCGTAAGAGGGTCACTCTTAGGAATAAGATCATTAAGTCCAAACATTCCTGTAACCCCTGTTATGCCACTTGCATAATCAAGAAGAGATCCGAAGCCTCTTTTCTCTTGATCCCGACCAAACTGTTGCAGTTCTTTCTGGAATGGAAGGTTCAACCCACCAACAAAATTATCAATCGATGGACCAACATTATTCAAAGTTCCTTGAATCTGGTCT
>Ga0209535_1002088_pt1 | contig 13107 bp, 9 predicted proteins | sample LinPmetageLP28_FD_184041 | JGI IMG/M metagenome (GOLD analysis project Ga0209535, IMG submission 184041) | Marine viral communities from the Pacific Ocean - LP-28 (SPAdes) (version 2) | ecosystem: Environmental > Aquatic > Marine > Oceanic | place: Pacific Ocean | collected 2009-08-22
ATCCATGGCTCCTGGGGCATGATTCTTACTACACGTTTCGATCTAGATATGCCAACATGAGAAAGATTGAAGTCAATGGTAGAAGAATAGAAATTGTTACAGGCTACGTGAACCTGGGTGAACTGTCTGATAAGATAAAACCTTTCTCTAACAGAATATTAAAAGAAGATTGTTTAGATCTTCCAGAAAAAACTTTTGTTAAACATTATGTTGAACTAACTAAAGAACAAAAAACAGTTTACCAACAGATGAAAAAAGAAGCAGTAGCTTTCTTAGAAGGTAAGATGCAATCCTCTGCAACTGTTATGACTCAACTTATGAGACTACATCAAATTACTTGTGGTCATTTTACTTCTGATGATGGTACTATAAAAGATTTACCTTGCAGCAGGCTAAATGAATTAATGAGTATACTAGAAAATATAGAAGGTAAAACTATTATATGGTCTCACTACACTCATGATGTCAGAAGAATAATTAAAGAAATAAAAAAAGTATACGGTGAAGACTCTGTTGTTGATTACTATGGTGCAACAGACACTGATGCAAGATCTAAGAATATTAAAAAGTTTCAGAATGATGATGCTTGTAGATTTTTTGTAGGTACTACTCACACCGGTGGTTATGGTATTACACTTACTGCTGGAAGTAACATGGTTTATTTCTCTAATGGTTATGACCTTGAGAAACGTCAACAGTCAGAAGCTAGAATAGATCGTATAGGTCAAACACAAAAAATGACTTATATTGATATCATGGCTCAGGATACTATTGATGAAAGAATTGTAAAAGCTTTACGTAATAAAGTTAATATTGCTAATGCAATTATGGATGAAGATTTTAAAGAGTGGATCTAAATTTTATCAAGTAACATTAAAATAACACTGGCCATACCAGCTAATAAAGTACCTGCACAAACTAATAATATTTTTTCAATTCTATTAATTTGAATTTGTAAATTTTTAATATCAGTTTGAGTTTGTTTCTGCATTATTCTACAAAGTTTTTCGTGAGATTCTATTTTAATTAAAGCTAAATTTTTTACCATTGGAATATAACCCCCGCTACATTCAAACCCCGATAAGACCAGCTTATCAAACCTCCCAAATAATCCATTATGCTAAACCTCTTTGTCTTAATCTAATCATTTTTTCTTCTTGAGATAATAATGCGTTTTCTGTGTTGGTTAATCCCTCATTCAAAGGTTCCGTTGCTTGAGCCTTAACACTTGCTTGTATAACATTTTGGTTAGGCATTGGAGTCTGTGGTAACATTGGAGTTTGTACTTCTTGTTTGGTAATGTACTCATTAATATCAATTTGATCATCAAACTCTTCTTCTAAATTTAAATTTTGCATATCAAAATCTACTTCGGCTAATACAGTAGTTATATTATCCATGGATTCTGTAAAGGCGGTAGATTCTACATGTCCACCTACAGCAAAGTCTGCTCTAAATCTTTCATCAAAACCTAAAGCTTTAAGATCTCTTTTAATAGAATTTAAATCTCCTCTAGCTGATAAAAAAGCATTATCTTCACCTAAATTTAAAGATATTTCTTTAAATTTTTTAATAATATCTTTAGAAGGGTAGTAAGGTTCAAATCTTCCTTTATTCAAATTATTAAATGTTTTTCCACTTAATTGTCTTTCTTTAAATACTTTTCTTAGTTCAGAAGAACTATTACCTAACTCTTGAGCAGCTTCTAAATCTCTAAACATTTCTTTTTGAACTTCAAATCTAGCTTTATTAGATTTAATATATCTACTAACAACATCATTGTCATCTATAGAACCACCTTTTAACAGACCAAAAAATCCTCCTGTAAATTCTCTTCTAGCATTTCTTATTCCTGTTTGATAACCTGCAATTTTAAAATTCATTGCATCTAAGGGATCTATTTTAACAGGTCTAAATCCCATGAATCCTGCTAACTCTGGTCCTATTTCTAATTCATTTCCTCTTTTATCAGGTATTCCAAAAGAAGCTTGTCCTATTCTTAATCCTTGTTTGTAAGAAGGTGCTAAAGCATTACCTAAATGCATAAATTGAATAGCCATTTTATCTCCTAGTGGAGTTTGATCAGTATACAATTGTCTTCCTTCAGAAGTTCTTCCACCCCTTATAACTAAATCTGCCATAGCTTCTGTCCAAATAGATTCGGATATAAATGGATTCATAATTTCTCCACTTGCTTCACCTACCCCTGCAGTAAATCCTTCTAATAAAGTGTCTCCATTTTCTTGACCTTCTTGAATATTACTCATTAAAGTTCTAAATGGTCTAGCCATTAAATCGTAAGCATTACTTTTACTAAAATCTATATAGCTTAATTCGCCATCATCATCTCTAATTGGAACTAACGTAGAATTTTTAGACCAATCAGGAACAAATCTTCTCATCGCATCAATTTCATCTTCAGTTACATCGTACAAAGCTTTTGCTCCTTCAGTAACTGCAACAGGAACAGCAGTTAAAGTAGTGGCCATACCTGCAATTCTTTTCATTCCAGTTCCGTATGTTCCATTAGTAATAGCATTATTTTTAACTACTCTAGTACTTCCATCTTTTAATACTTCTGTAACTGTTAAACCTATATTACTTCCTTTAATTCTAACTACTCCCTCACCTTTTACATGTGAAAGTTCTTTAACACCTTGTCTAGCAATATTAGTAGTAGTTCTTATAATTTCAGATGGAAAAGACATAAAGTTACCAATAGGCAACAGTCTTGCAGTCTTAACTGCTTGTCCAACGTAAGCATAATTAGGTACTGTATTCTTAACAATTTCTGCAGCTTCTTGTTTTAATTTCCAAAGAGCTTCATTTCTTATAGGAATACCATTTTTTATTTTTTCAAAACCTTTAACTAAACCAATTGAATTTTCGTAAGCTTCTACAGTCATGTTTTTACTTTTAGCAGTGGCTTTAACTATTCTATCTAATTCTACAACAAAGTTAGTAATTTTAAAGGTATCATCTTCTGCCATATATTTACCTTGAAAAAATTCTCCTATTTTTTTAAATTTTTTGAACATTCTACTTAAACCATAATCATTATTTAATAAATTTTTTCCACCTGCAGAATCTTTAATCAAAGAAGTCATATCTCCTAATTGAACTTGTGAATTTGTTATACCTAATTCTAACATATCTCTATATGCTCTTTGATTAGCAGCAGTCCCTGCTTCCACTCCACCAAGTTTTAATAAACCAGATTCACCTATTCCTCTTCTAAAAGCTTTAGCAAATGTTTTTGGATTTTCTAATGCAAAAGGTATGATACCATTAGCTGCACTAAAAGCTCCTGCACTCATAAAATTTCTTATATGAGTTGGAATTGAAAAAATAGTTTTTGCCATTTGTGAAACACCTTTTGGAAACATTAATAAGTTTCTATAAAACCAACTAACTCCTGCTTCAGGACCACTCATTTTTTTATCCCCTCGTACAAAACCTTGAAAAGTTGTTGGAATATCATTTGCAAATTTTATAGCTTCACCTATTTCTTTAGTAGTCCATTTAGCATTTAAAGGATTTATAATATTTTTTGTAGCATCAATTTCACCTAAAATTTCACTCATTCTTACTACTTCTATTCCAGTTTCCCCAGAATTAACTGCTTCTTTTGCAGCGGCTTCATTTTTCCAAAAAAAACCTCTTCCACCTTTTGCTTGAACTTGATCATTTTTAAGAGATATTTGACCTATGTAATCTGCAGTTCTGGCTATGTTTGAAAGATTACTAATACCATTAAATAAAGTAAACCTAGGATCTTCTACTTGTCCAAATAATTGTTTAAGAGCTTGTTTTTCACTAGCTGATCCTTTTGATGTTGATTTTAAACCTATTTTAAAAACTTCTTTTGATCCACCTTTTTCCATTGTTTTAGATATATATTTAAAATCAGGTAAATCTTTTGGAGATTTTACTTTTTCTGCTTGTCTTAAAATATCATCTACAATTGATCTAGCTTCTTGTTCAGTTCTTGTTCCATTTTTTGTAAATACATTTATTGCATTTTTATATGATTCATCAGTAGGTTTATATTTTCTAAAAGCATTAAAGATATTACTTCTATGTTCAAAAATTTGATAAGTATGTCCTACATATTTATCTAATCTGTTTTTAAATAAATCTTTTAATTCATCTGAAGCACCTCTTTTAATTCCTTTAGAATTTTTATTAAGTATGTTTAAAAGAGTATTAAACTCTGCTCTACCCTCACTTAAAGAAGTTAACAAAGCTTCAGTTTGTTTTTTACCAATACCTTTTTGATTTAATTTACTTATTATATTAGCAAAAGCTTTTTCATCAATTCCTTTTGATAAATCTCCACTTACAAGTAAGTTATTTAATTCTTTGCTGAAAGATAATTTATCTATTCCTTTAGTTTTAACTGTTTTATCTGCTACTTCTTGAACAGTAGGGAAAAAAGAATCTGTAATTTTAGTTATATTAGATACAATCTCTTTAGCTCTATAAGTATCTTTAACTTTTAAACCTTGTTTTTCCATTTCTTTTGCAAATACTTCTGCTGGTAAGGCTCCTCTAGGACTAAAAGCAGCTCTAATATATTTATCTATCCATCTTTCAAATGCTGAATTACTATAAGCTAAATCGGCACCTCTGTTTGCTAAAAGTTTAGCTGTTTTACCTATGCCATAAGCTACAGGTGTTGCAAAAATAGATTCTCCACCAAATTTAAATCTATTCATTAATTTTCTAGCAGCATCATCGCTTCCGCTTAAACTAGAATCTCTATCTAATGAAGTAGGACCTTCAAACATATCTCCAAAAGTACCTATCGCATCATTGTCAACAACAAGAGTTTCCCCTGCGGCTCCTCCTAAAACAGCTGCTGCAAATCTAGGTTTTTTAAGTCCTTTATTTAATTTATTAACTTTGTCTAATGCTTCAGTTAAATTGTCTCTATTATAATTTTTTGAAACTTTAACTCCTTTGGAGGTTCCTTTAGTTAAAGGATTATTAGCTTTATAAAACTTATCTCCTTTTCCAAAATCTGCATAAGCTTTATTACGTTTTGCTTTTAAAGCTTTAGTAGTCATTTTTCTTGCAGCTGTACTAGCAACTTTAAATCCTATTCCTCCAGGAACAGCTATCTGCATTATAGCTTCAGTTAGTTTACCAATAGTATTTTCTTCAGCTATTTCTTCAAAAGGATTTATTTTATCAAAAAATTGTTCTACGTCTGCCGCAGTATTTGAATCCGCACCAAGATCTACTAACTCTGCTCCTAAGGATACAACACCTTCAGGTATTTTAATTAAACCTGATACAAGACCCGCACCAAAAGATTTATACCAACTTGTCTCATTATCACTTTCTGCTGAGTTTAAAGATGCAACGTATTCTGCCATTTAAAATCCTAATTGTCTGATTGTATCATTTTATAAGGGTTGTCTTTATCAAAACGATTTCCCTCTTGGTATGCCGACATCCCTGGTAAAATAGGTTTATAAGTTTGTTTTTTATTAATGCTTCCCCATAAAGATTCTGGAATTTCATATTTATCTATCATTTCTTGTCCTGTCATTGGAAATTCCATAACAGATCTAACTTCTGATAATTTTTCAAATACAGGTTTGTTATCAAAACCTACAGCTTGAGGTGTTAATTTAATAATTTCTTTATCCCCTTGGGATTCTTTTTCTACTACAATTTTTTCATTTTTTTGTTCAGTAGCTCCTGAACTTCCAGGTTCAAATATCTCCACTAAAGTAGGTTCACCTTCAATCTTTTGAACTTGATAAACTTTATCACTATAAGGGTCATAATGAACAGAACCATCTCCTGCTCCATTTTTACTTGTTATTTGATTTTTGGCAAATTTAGCTTTATCCTTAAGATCTTTTTGACTTAGGATAACACCTAAATTACCTTTAGTCTCAAATTTTTCAGAGTTAACTTCATTCCAAGTTGCAGCACGATTTGCTACATATCTATTAGTGTAATCTCCATCTTTAATAAATTGATCAGAAGCAGCTTTAATAATTGCTTTTGAATCTTCTGCATTATCTAATTTTCTTTCAGCAGCATTGATAGCTATTGAACTTTCTTCTTGTTGTTTAATTTTTTTAAGATCATTTTCTAAACCTAAATTTGACATCTCAAGATCATAAGCTTTTTTATCTGCAAGACTAGCTTTTGCTCTTATAGCAGCTTGTTCTTTTAGCCAATCTTCTCTATTTAAATCTTCTTTTCTGTTTTGAGCTTCTTTAGCCCATTGTTTACCTGTTACTTTTTCACCGTAAAGTCTATCATTCATTTTAGAAGCGTACGAATATTGTTTATCGTTTAAACTTATTCCATAATCATATTTTCTACCTGCTATTTTTTCTTCATTAGCTAAAGACATTTTAGTTCCTGTCAAACCTAACTCTCTTAAGTACGCTGCTTTTTTATTAGCCTGTTCTATTAATGCTTGATTTGCTGGTCCTAATTTTGATATAGCATCACCAAAAGATGTTGCTTTAGCTATTTGAGGTCCTGCTGTTAATAAGAAAGAAGTTAATGGATCCATTCCCCCATACTCTCCACCACCTTTTTTAAGTTGATCTATATAATAAGCTGAATCTCTTTCTTCCCCAAAATCAGGTTTTGGAAATAAATCTGCTGGCATTTTCATATCAGCTTTTGTAGTCATAACAGGATCAATATCTTCTTTTGGTAAAGGTGTGTAAAAATTATTATCAGCCTGGGTATTTAAAGTTGAAGCTTCGTTTTTATATCTTTTAATTGGATCTGAAAATTGATTAGTGTCTCCTACAAAAGGATCTTCAGCATGCATAGATCTATCTACAATACCAGTCATGATGCCTGTTCCAACGTTCCCGCCTCTTCTGAACATAGGTCTTTTAAATACTTTACTCATGTTATCCTTTTGAAGGGTTAAATGCTCTGTATATTCCAGCTAGCGTAGTACCTGTACCTAATAAATTAGCCATAGGACTTGCATTAGGAGTTACTTCTTGAACTGTTTTTCCAGGGTATCCTGCAATCAATCCTGTAACACCTGCACCGTATTGTTGAGCTGCTGTTAAACCTTGATTTAAATTTTGTGTAGCTAACTGCTGTTGTGCACTTAACTCTGCTTGTCTTTGTGTTTGTAGACCTGAACCTAAAGTTTGTAGACCAGCAATTTGTTGACCTTGTAAATTAGGAACTTGACTAGCTAAAGAAGTCTGTTGATTAAATTGATTCTGAGCTAAATTTTGAGCTTGATTAAATCCTTGACCTAATAATTGTGCTTGTAGTGCTGCTCTATTTAAATCTGATTGCGATTGGTATTCTGCTTCTCTTACACCTTGTCTTGCTCCACCAAATGCTCCAGCGTTATAAGCGTTTTGTGAAATTGAACCTATACCTTTTTGTGCTTGAATATCATAACCTTGTAAAGTTTGATCAATTACTTCTTGTTGATACGGAGACATATAAGGTTGATAACCTTGAGGTCCCGTTGCTGCTTGCGCTGCATTTAAAAAAGGTTGGTATGAACCTATACCTTGAGTAGCTTGTTTAACAGCTTCTTGTTGAAGTGGATCTTGTCCAGCTACAAATTGTGAACCATAAACCTTTGAGAGGTCTGCTGCTTTATAATCACCTACTGCTGTAGTTAAATCATTTAAATAACTTTTACCACCAGCTTCAATATATTCTGCGGGTAATACTCTTGTTTCATTTACGGCCATTATACTCTGCCTCCTTTTTCAAGCATTTTCATTTGATCATATAGACGTTGTGCACCTCTATTTACATCACCACCACCCATACCTCTAACAGCATCAGCAGTCATTACAAATTCGTTATTAGATAACATTGCTGGAACGTCATCTGCCTTTTCTTTTACACCAACTGGAGGAATAAATCCACCACTATCTCTTAAATCTAGCTCTTTTATACCTTCGCTATTAGTTCTTTGAGGAAGGCCCATGATCCCTGAGGCTTGATCCACGATCTCATCTGACCCGTAAGCATAACCTATTCTACCACCATTAGCTTTTTTAGGAAAATATTGATCAGCAAAAGATACTATATCCATTCCTGTACCTTCTTGACCACCAGCTTCAATATACATTTTAGTTACCATTGAATTATATTTAGTGTCTCCACCTAAAGTACCATTAGAAAAACCTATTCTACCACCGTTAGCTTTTCCAGGTTTAGTTTTTTCAACTCTTTTATAAGCTTCTTCAACCGCTTTACCAAATTCAAAACCCTCGTTATCCATAAGATCTATTACTATCTCACGTATTTTTGGATCTAAACTACCTTCATTAAAACCTATTCTACCACCATTGGCTCTTAATTCTTTTCGTTCTTCAGATATTTTTTTACTTAATCTCTCACTAGGCTCACCAAAGAAAGGCTTCATCATACTATCATATTGAGACTTACTAATGTCTCCTGCTTTATATGCTTTAGCTGCATTTTGTCCTACTAGATTAAATAAAGTTTTTGATCCTAAAGTGTTTTGAGAAGCTTTTTTATTTTTAGCTAAAAGATCTAATACTCTTTTACCATCACTTTCTCTTGGTTTAGCTTTAGGTAAAATTACAGGGTCACTACCACTTGCATAACCTATTCTACCACCATTAGCTCTATATTCTGCTGTGTTAGTTTGTACAAAGTTATCTACTTCTTCTTGTGTAGCGTTCTTATTTAAATTTGAATAGTACTGTCTTAAATATTGTTTCAATGCCTCAGGGTTTCCTTTTAATTCATTTAATTGTTCGTCTTCCATACCTCCGAAAGCTCCTCCAAGACCTAAGATACCAGCACCACCTAATAATTTTTGTGTACCAGATAAACCACCTATAAAATTTTTAGCTTTACCAAATAAACCCATGATTCCAGAACCACCCCCAAAACCAGATCCTGGTTGTGTCATTCCCATTTTACCAAGAATGGCACTTAATCCACCGCCGCCCATAAGAGCATTAGCACCGAAACCTAATATGGCTGCTTTACCTATAGGTGATTTTATAATACTTTTAACACCTTTACCTATGGATTTAACTATACTCCCTAGTCCGTAAAGTTGTCTTGGATTTTGCATTCTTGAAATTGGCATAATTTATTGTACAGGAAAATGAGTTATTTTACAACTCAGAACCGGCCCCTAAGTTAATTTCTTCTACAGTAATATTTACATCTCTGCGTATATGTTCTGGCTTAGTGTCTGTTTCAGAGTTATTTACATCAGCCTCTGATTCTGCATCTGACATATATTCTTGACCTGTTTTTATATTGGTTAAGGTAACTTCACATTTAGGTGTAATAATCATAGTCTTTTTACCATTAACTGTTTCGTATCTTACGGATGCTTCTGTTTCTATAAATGACATATTTAATTCCTGTTTATTTCTAGTACAGACAACGTAACATGCAACCTATTTGCAGTAGCTGCTGTAACTTGTAGTACTTCGTTTTCCATCATTATAATGGGTTCTGTTATTAATTGTTCGGTTGCGTTAGCGCCAACAGCTTTTACATTGTATAGACTAAAAGAATCAGCACTTGCTGGATCTCCAGCAAATAATTTTACTGTAATTGTATCTGCATTTCCAGTATCTTCTGATACATACATAGATTTTAATATTGCTCTAGAGTTTGATGGAACAGTATATACAGTCGTAACTGCATTAGTTGTTAAATCTTTTTTAGCATTTAAATATATATTAGCCATTAAACCACGTAAACCTTTCTTGTTCTTGTTTTTGTTCGTTTAAAAATGTAGAATTTAATTGTTCTACAACTAAAGCTATTGCTCTATTAATTTGTTTCTGGTTAGAGATATCATATTCCTCTTTAGGTTCTGGTACTCTCACTACTATTTTAGCCATTTTTTCCTACAAAATAACAAAGTGGTAATAATATTTTTCTATATACTCTGCCTAATAAATGAGTCTTGCCTCTTGTTGCCTGTCTCATGTCTATAGTACTATGTATTGCAATATGTTCTAATACCTTCTTAACAATTTTATTTCTTTTAGCTATTTTAATTAATGGTAAGAATATTTTGTGATAACCTTTTTGATATTCCGGAGCAAGGTCTTTGTGAAACTTCATCCAAATTTTATTTCTAAAAGATCCAAAACCATAAGACTCGTTCATCATAGTACAAACTATTTTAGTGCTACCTCCAGTACCAGCGCCACCTTCTCCACCTGTTGCTCCAGGGCTTGTATCATTGCCTGTTATAGTATCAGAAAAATTACCTGTTCCAGTAGGATCAGCTTTACTAGTATCACCATCATCAAAATCACTGAAATCATATCCATCACTACCACCATAATAATCACTTGAATAACCACCACCAGGTGCTGTTCCACCTGCGTCTATTACTGAATTATTTCCACCACCATAATAATCACTTGAATAACCACCACCAGGTGCTGTTCCACCTGCATCTATTACTGGATTACCACCATAATAATCAGTTGTATAACCACCACCAGGTGCTGTTCCTCCTGCGTCTATTACTGGATTACCACCATAATAATCAGTTGTATAACCGCCTCCAGGTGCTGTTCCTCCAGCATTTATTACTTGATCACTTGGTACGTTAAATTCATCTACTACGTCAGAAGTAATAGTTGGATCTGTTATTGAAGTAATACCATCAAAGTCATTATTATCTGTGTCTGTAATTGTATCTGGGAAATCATCGTAGAATACATCAGTAGGAGTTTTTGTAAATACACTAGTATTTTTTATTTTATTGTTTGGATCAAAGATATCTATATTTTCATCATCTTCTTTTTCTAAATTAATAGCATTCTCTATTGCTATTTTATTAGCAAGAGATTTATACGTTGGATCTTTAGCTAAAGATTTATCATCAAAAACCATATCTGCTTTAGTTTTTGCACCAAAGAAACTTTTTTCTGCTGCATCAAGAGCAGCTAACTTTGCGGCTTTTTGTTTAGGGTCTTTCATATTTTTTTCAATTGTAGCTCTTCTTTTATCAAAAGTTTCTTGAGTTACTTTGGCAGCATTATATCCCGCCATAATATTTGATCCATCTGCTTTATTTATATCACCACCATCAGATACAAATTGTCCGATATCATTTAATTGCATTCCTGAACCTAACAATTCATTTTCTAAAATAGCTCTTCTGTTAACAGGAATTTTAGAACCTAAGTAATCTAATCCTTTACCTATAAAACTATTATTAATCATATTTCCTACTTTAGTTTGTGGAGGATATAAAAAAGATGAATCTGATAGTATACCTGAAGGTATACCTACACCACTTTTTGCTTCAGCTTGTCTATAACTATAAGGACTATAATTACTTTTTGTTCTTGTAGAATTAGGATCAGAATTATAAACATTATTTCCACCACCACCACCACCTTGTATAGGTAATATTTTTGTTATAGGGTTTACCGGAGGTTGAGGAAATAAACCTGGTGGATTAATTTCCGGAGGAGTGACTCTTGGTGTTTGAGTTATATCAGGCATTCCCTGATTTAAATACTCCATTGCTAGTTCATATAAAGTTTTTGCCATTATCTTCTCCCGTCGGGTTGTACGTCAATTCTGAATGTTCCAAAACGCCAACTTTCCCCTGCACCATCATTTTCTATTTTGATGTTGACGAAACGGCCTCTTGCTCTAGTGTCCTTTTTATCAGTAGTTGAGTTAATTGTAAAGGGACTTAAAGCTGTTGTAGTCTCTGATTGTTGAGGATATCTTTTAACACCTAATGTTATTTTAGCATCCCCTTGTAAATTTTTAAAATCAGGTACAAATCTTCTTACTGCTAAGAATGTTTCTCCTGATATTGCTGGTCCTGAAGCTTTACCGTCAGGTCCTTTTTGTTTAGATTGTAGGTCAAAATCATATGATTTAACAAAAGAAGTAACTGTAGTTGTTGACCCATCTGGATTAATTTGATCTGTACCTACTTCATGCTCAAATAAAGTTGTTTGACCTAAGCCATCTTCACCTATTACTGTAGGAAAAGTTCCTGTATTAGAACTATTAAATTTTGTTGCAATAGGTTTTGGATAAATAGTAGCATCAATCCAAGTAGTTCTAGCTTCCGTTCCTATATACCAGACTCCACCTTTCATTGCTTCACCATAGTTAAATACCACATATTGATCATTATATTCTGAATTAGTAGAAGGGTAATACCAAGTAACCTCTGTAAATAAATTATTAATACCTGCACAAATCTGTTGACCTTTTGTTGTATCTATCTGATCATATACATAATCTTCAACAGAACAAGGTAATGATTTAACCGTACCATCAAACATAAAAAACCCATTTGAAGACATCCAAAAAGCTACACCATCTATTTCAATAGCAGCGTTCTTACCTATCAATCCACAGTTAGTCCCTACTTGCTCGAAACCAAATGTAAATGGAGCTCCAATAAATTTCATAGTGTAAACAGCATTATCTGTCCAAACAAGAATAGTTTCTTTAGCTTTTAAAGCTCCTATAATTCTTGTTCCATCTTGTAATCTTTGTGAACCTGCTGAGTTAATAGAGGTAGGCACATAGTCATTAATATCTTCTTGTTCTGAAAATCTTATAAACATATCATCTTGAGATGTACTATCTCCAATTATTGTTTCTGTTCCTAAATGAATTAAGTGACGTGTTGTAGGAGATACTAAGGTAACTCTTGTAGCTGTTGGATTATTAGCAGTTGAAAAACCTGAAGTACCTGTTGATGCTCTAGTTGTAAATCTTGCTGCAATACCTGCATTCCATGTAAATGTTTTACCATTTGCAATAGTCGCAACTAATACTTGACCAAAATTACTTAACGACCATAAAGCAGATTCTAAGGTAACTTGTGAAGCTTGAACTGCTGAACCCCAACCTGTATAATCTGATGCGTCTGTTACAACTGCTCCAGTGCTATGAGCTTGACCATTTGATGTACCTGTAGTTGCGGTCCCTAACGCTCCTCTAGTAATACCTGTTAAAGTATTTGTACCTTTACCTTGATATGTAATTAGTTCATTACCTACTGCTATAGTTCCTGCTGTTGGAAAACCTGTGTTGGATGTAACATTAATAACAGTACCTGATCCTCCTGTACCTGCAGTATCCGCA
>Ga0209535_1002089_pt1 | contig 13104 bp, 4 predicted proteins | sample LinPmetageLP28_FD_184041 | JGI IMG/M metagenome (GOLD analysis project Ga0209535, IMG submission 184041) | Marine viral communities from the Pacific Ocean - LP-28 (SPAdes) (version 2) | ecosystem: Environmental > Aquatic > Marine > Oceanic | place: Pacific Ocean | collected 2009-08-22
GTAATAACTTAGAATCTCAACAGTCTATTACTAATGAAAACTGGAGAAATGCAAATCAAAGAAATTTAACAGGTACTAATTTTGAATCTACCGATGCAAATGTATATAATTGGAATTGGTGGAAAACAGCGTATGGCCAAAGATATGGTATGCAACCAGAAATATCTCAACAAAACGGCTGGTTTACTATAGATGACAGAAGAGGCGCCTTTGCTTTTAGTGGCGATTTACAAGGTAAATTAATAACTTTAGAATATATATCAGATGGTTTAGCATATGGTGACGACACTAAGGTGCCTAAGATGGCCGAGGATGCATTATATTCTCATATACTGTATTCTATAACTTCTACAAGAGTTAACATCCCAGAATACATTGTTCAAAGATACAAAAAAGACAGAGCTACAAAGCTAAGAAATGCTAAATTAAGATTATCAAATATTAAATTATCGGAATTTACTCAAGTAATGCGTGGTAAGTCTAAATGGATTAAACATTAAATATGGCAGAAGTTAAAAACACTTTTTTAAGGTCTAAAATGAACAAAGACCTAGACGCTAGACTTGTGCCTAATGGTGAATATAGACAGGCGCAAAATATTAATATTAATAAATCGGAAGGTGACGATGTTGGAGCTATTGAAAATATATTAGGAAATACTAAAATTACTGACTTTGGATTATTAAGTTCAAATGGTGAAGTTATTGGAAGTTACTATGATGATAATAATGAAAAGATATATGCATTTATAACCAACTATCACGACAGTTCATTAGATACATTAACTAATAATTGCGCTGCTTATCCTACTTATAGCGTTTCTACTGGCCAAGGAGTGTGTTGTGCTTTAGTTCAATATGATCTTCCTACCAACAGTACTAGTATATTACTTTTTGGTACATGGTTAAATCTGTCTAAAACACATCCTGTTAGTGGAATAAACTTAATTGAGAATCAATTCTTCTGGACAGACAATAGAAATCAACCTAGAAAAATAAATATTGATAGAGCTATAGCAGCACCTTATGATTTGACTGTTGGAAATTACAACAACCCTTATTACACTAATGAAGATCAAGTATCTGTAGCAAAATATTACCCTTACAAATCTATAGACTTGTATAAAAATGAAGATTTCTCAGCTATTATTATATCTGGAGGAACTGGTTGGGCACCTGTTACTACTCCTTGGACGCTCATAACTAATTTAACCACTCTACAAGGTAGTGGAACCGGTATGATAGTTAGTGCTTATGTGAGTGATGGCACCGTTGGTGTTGCAGGCAGTTTAGCTGATGTTATAATTACTACTCAAGGAAGTGGTTATCAAGTTGGAGATATTCTTGAAATTGAAAATGAATCAGCTGGATCTAATGCTACTATAAAATTAACAGGTGGCATAGTCGGAACTATGAAAGACGTTGTTACTCAAGATTTACCAGTTACAGTAACTGCTACTCCTGTTACTGCTGGATCTTACTCTCCTGGAACTAATATATTGTTATCTAATGTAGTTGGAACTTTAAATCAAAAATGGACTGGAGCCACTATAAGAGTTGTAGATCCAACTGGTTTTGGTTCTAATATACCTAGTAATACTGTTGTAACTAGCGCTAGTGCAAATTCAATAACTCTTAGTAATACTGTTAATCTTGCTAGTACCTCAAGTCAAATAGTTATAGGTGCAAATCCTTACTTTGATCCCAACTATCAAGGTGATCAAGATGTTTTAAGAGAAGAGTTTGTTAAATTTGCATATAGGTTTCAGTTTGATGACAATGAATATTCTTTAATAAGTCCTTTTACTCAATCAGCTTTTATACCAGTTCAATGGGGTTATTTTTTAGGTTCTGACTTTATAGATACTTATCAAAGTACCTTAGCGGTTATTATGGAAAATTTAGTAAATCAAATAGAATTTCAAATACCAGCTCCAGATAAAATAGATCAAACACAAATGAACTGGAGCGAAGTTAATAGTTTATTAAAAATAAAATCTGTAGATTTATTGTGGAAGTCTGCTTCTCAAACTTCATTTAAAGTATTAGATGTTTTAACTATATCAGATTTTGGATCTTTAAATGCTAGTATATTTCCTTATAAATATGTTTCTAGAAAACCTATAAGAACATTACCAGAATCAGATATAACTAGAGTTTCTGATAAAGTTCCTTTAAGAGCTAAAACTCAAGAAACTTCAGGTAATAGAATAATATATGGTAACATAGTTCAAACAGCTGGAAGACCAGAGGTATTATCTTACAATGTTTCTATTGATGAAAAATATGAAAATCAATCTGGCGGAAGTGGTTTAGAAATATTTACACCTTCAGTATATAGACAAGAATATCCTAATCATACTGTAAAACAAAATAGAACATATCAAGTAGGTATAATACTAGTAGACAGATATGGTAGACAGTCAGATGTTATATTATCATCTAACGATATTTTTAATGGAACTGTAGGTTTTCAAGGTTCTACAGTTTTTCATAATTACAGAACAAGTGGTCAACCTCTTAGAGCTCTAGTAGATAGAATATGGCCAGGTGACTCTATAAAATGTTTATTTACAAATGTAATACCAGAAACTGATTCTTCGTTAGGATATTTAGGTTTATATAAAAGTGATCAATCAAATCCACTAGGTTGGTATACTTTTAAAATAGTTGTTAAACAACAACAACAAGATTACTATAATGTTTATTTACCTGGTATATTAAATAACTACCCTCAAATAGATGTAGTTAATAATAATGTAACTTCAGAGACAGTAGCTAATATTGTACTATTAGGAGATAATATAAATAAAGTTCCTAGAGAATTACAAGATGTAAGTCCTGAACAGAGACAATTTGCTTCTGACGTAGATTTATTTGGAAGAGTAAACAGTGATATATATGGAGCTTCTTCTCAATTCTATCCTAATAAACAAGCTGACACTGTTAATCTAATTGGTACATATAATGATTTAAATTATAATAAAACAAATCCAGGTGTTGATGGAGGAGATGCAGCGGGTCTTGAATGGATAAGTTTTATATTACCAACAGCACCAAGTGTAATTGTAAATCCTAATTCTTTAAGTCCTTTTTACAATGTTCCAGGAAATGGATTAAGTGATGGAGCTACTCCCGATCCATCGTTGTTAGTTCCTTTTGGAAGCGGTGGTGATACATTAATAGGTAGAATATCTACAAGTAAAGCTATAGGTTTACCCGGAGGTGGTGGTTTAACCCTATCTGGTAATGACGGTACGCCTTGGGGAACTAGTCCAGCTAATGTTTTGTGGTATAAAAAACCTTCTTTAAGTGTGTACGAAACAACTTCTGTTTCTTCTAATTTAGACATATATTTTGAAACTTCTACTGGAGATAAAATATCTTCATTAAACACAGCTATACTAAATGGAGATATAGTTACTCCTATTAGTTTACAAGATTTATTTTTTAATTATAACGAGTCTTTTCCTCCTTTACAATATGTTACTAATAGTTTTAGACCTTTAGCCAATGGACCAACCATATTAAACAATCCTAATACTTTAGTTTCAATATCTAGTGTCGTTGACGGTAATGGAGCTAACGTAGATTTATTTGAAGTTGAAAGAGATAATAGCAATAATAGTTTTAGATTAAAAGTAAAAGCAGATAGGTATAATGTATTTTTAGATAATAGTCCTACTGTAGATAATTATACTTTTAATTTTATAGTAAGCAATGTAGATGGAAGTGGTAATACTATTTCATCTAATATAACTGTTAATCCACCAAACTTAATGATTAATACGGCTCCAGGCTGGTCAGATAATGGTGGTTCATTAGGTCCACCAGCTAGTACAGGAGGTGCTTATTATGGAGGAGTTAGTGTTGGATGGCCTTTTTCAGATTGGCAAACTGATGTAGCTGCTAATCCGGTACCGGCAAACGATCCATCTAGACAATCGCCTTTTAATGCAGCTTTCCCAGGCCAAACATTAGACGTAAATAGATCTACACATAGAGGAACTTATATAGATCCGCTACCATCTCAGGAAGCTTTAGGATTTATATCTAGCGGTGGTGCAGGTGGTTGGAATTATGTTGTTTCTTTAAATGCTTTTAATGGTAGCTACGCTACTGGAGCAGGCGGAACACCTTACTTAATAAAACAAGAAACAGTTTGGGAACCTTTAGATTTAGAGTTTTGGTGGACAGGTAGAATAAATGGTACTAATCAGAGTGAACCCGCTTGGGAATCCTTAAAGAACTTAGCACCTAATGGTGGTTTGTATGCTTCACAATCAGCTTGGAAAGGTCAATTAAAAAACCAAACTCAACCTTATGGCTCTAGTAGTAATGCAAAAGCAGAAATACCTAGTAACGGCGCACTTGGTGGTAGTTGGGGTCAAAATGTACTTATTTCTGAACAAATATTTTCTTACGTAGGAACACCAAGCACCCCTGAAAATATAATAAACGACAATGGATTTTTAAGATTAGTAAAAGCTAGCGACTTATCACTAGGCGTAGGTAGTCCATTAAGTAGTATACCTGGTCAAGAAAATGATTCTATACAAGAAACTCTTATACATAGATTAAGAGGTTTAGCACATTGGTATTCTGAGTTGAACAACGTTTATGGTTCTTATCCATCTAGTGTTAGCCAATCAAGCGGTAATACTAATAACCCTATATATAACATGACTGCTTTAGGCCAAGGTTCAGGTTCAACAGCTCCATTAATGCCACAGGGAGTTAGTACATATGATTATCAAAGATCTTCATTAGGTAGTGGAAATACTTATTATCCAGCTGTAGCAAATGTATTTTCACCACCAAGACCTTACTTAGGCAACGTAACGCCACCAGCGGCATCTCTTCCTACTAATATAAACCATACTTTATATAGGGTTAAAATGAAAGTATCCGATGCTGGAGGCTTGTCTAATTCATTGAGTAATACATTGTATATATACTTTTACGTTAGTAATTCGACAATCCAAAACGAAAAAATAATAGCACCAGTATAAATGTCCGTATTTATTTTGTGTTATATAAATATTATAAAAAACAAGTGATTATATTATGGGAGCAGTAGTTGAAGTAAGTTATTTTAATTCTTTTTTATTAAAAGACGTAGGAAAGCTACAAAGTAGCACTAATTATGAGTCTAATGGTTTGTGGCCTTCACTGCCTTGGGATCCAGATGGTTTTCCAACTTTTCCTTTATTAGCAAATAGTTCAAGCTCTTTTCCTTACGAGTGGTATGTAGAAGAGTCTAGAATAAGAGGTGGCTTTAATAACACTTCAACTGAGTTAGGTCCTAGAGCTTTTTTATCTGAAAACAACGATGATGAAAAAGTTTTACAAAGTACTTTAATATATTCAGGATTATTCAACTCAAGTACAGATGTTAATAATACTAATGTTTTTTCAGTAGCTGATAACATTACAAGAAGCTTAGACCCTAGATATGGCAATATACAATTTATACACGCTAGAGATACTGACTTAACAGTTTTTCAACAAAGCAGAATAAGCAGAGCTTTAATTGATAAAGATGCTTTATATACTCAAACAGGAACTTCTAATGTTGTAGCTATAAACAGCGTTATAGGAACTATAGTACCTTATGAAGGAGACTATGGTATAAGTGATCAACCAGAATCTTTTGCTTATTATGGATTTAGAAGATACTTCTCAGACGTAAATAGAGGCGCTATAATGAGATTATCAAGAGATGGCTTAAGTGAAATATCAAGCTTTGGTATGTCTGATTTTTTTAGAGATAAACTAGGAGAAATAAATAATAGACCTACTACATTTACAGTAGTAGTTAACATTACAAGTGTTAGTGGAGCAACTGCAGTTGTAGATGATGTTTCTAATCTAACATTAGGCATGCAGTTAGTTTTTAATACAGCTCTAGTTCTTTACTTAACAAACATAAATTCAAGTACTAAAACTATAACATGTAGTAATACTATAACTGGAACTGAACCAACTTCTGTAACTGCTTCAATGGCTGTTAAAGATAAAATTTTAGGTGGTTGGGATGCTCATAATAAAAACTATGTATTATCAATACAAAGAGCAAATCCTAATCCAAGTACAGATTACGGTTATGAAACTTTAAATTTTGATGACTCAATAAAAGGATGGGTAAGTTTTTTCACTTATAAACCTACGCAGGTAAATAGTTTAAAAAATATATATTATACTTTTGATAATTTAGATCTTTATAAACATTATAGCAGTCAAGCTAGAAATACTTTTTATAACACTCAATCGTCTAGTAAAATAGAATTTGTATTTAATAATAATCCTTCAGTACAAAAAGTTTTTTCAACTGTAAATTATGAAGGTTACAGTGGTTGGAAAGCTAGTGCTGTAGTTTCAGATGAAACAGGTGCTGATAGTAATGTTTTTTATAATGATAGCACAAATATAATTAAAAGCTACGATGAAGGTTTATATACAGATCCTTTAACAGGACAGCCACAAAGAGCAGGATTCAATAGAAAAGAAAATTTATACGTAGCTAACTTAATAAACAATAGCAGCGTTATGCCAGGGGAAATAGTCTTTGGTAATAAAATTAGTGGTGTAAAAGGTTATTTTTTAACTGTCACGCTAGAAACAGATAGCACAACAGATTTAAACGGTCCTAAGGAATTGTTTTCTGTTGGAAGTAGATTTGTTAGATCATCTTAAAATATTAATAACTAAATAAAATAATATGCCAGTACCATTGTTAATAGTAGCAGCTCCTCTTATAATTGGAGGAATACAAAAAGCAGTCATGGACAACAAAGCAAATAAAATGGAAAATGACATTTCATCTGCTAATGGAGTTGTAACAGACATCATGAATAATAGAGAGGATGTTTATGATGGCTCTGATAAAATAAGAGCTATGAAAGATTTAGTTAGTAATCCTTATGCTAATTTAGGCGTTGCTACACAAGCTGCAGAAATGCAAGCTGAAGAAGCTGATATAGCCTTAGCAAATACTTTAGATACTATAAGAGCTAGTGGTGCTGGTGCTGGTGGTGCTACAGCTTTAGCTCAAGCTGCATTAAAATCTAAACAAGGAGTTTCAGCTAGCATAGAACAACAGGAAGCTCAAAATCAAAAACTTAGAGCTCAAGGTGAAACTCAAAAGCAACAAGCTTTAATAAATATAGAGTCACAAGCTATAGCTGCTGAAGAAAGAGCTGCAGCAGGTGAAGATGCTAGAACACAAGCAGAATTAGATAGAGCTTATGGTGAAGTTGATTTCTTAAGATCTAGACAATTAGGTTTAGAAGATGCAGGTGATGCAGCATTAATGGCTGGAATAAGTGGATCTACTAGTGCTTTAAGTTCTGGTTTAGGTGCTGATGGTGCTTTTACTTAATAAATAAATTAAAAATAACAATATGAGTCAAAGACAAGTAAATTTAAAACCAGATCAATCTTTTTCAAATAGAGCTGTCCAAAATGTAAATATAGCAACACAATCTTCTTTGTCAAATTTAGCTAACTTAGCTAAAATTCAAGGTCAGCAAAGAAAAGAAACTGAAAAAGCTTTAATGTTAGGTTCAGCAAAAGCAAATGAACTTATAGAAAGTTATGCTACCCAAACGCAAGACGCCGCAGGTCAAATGAAAGTTCAGTCTACTGCTTATGTAAGTGAACAAGCTAGAGAAATAGGTATTTTATATGGTAATTCAATAAAACCTGGCGCTACTCAAGAAGATAGAGATTTATATACAGCTGCTTTAGTTAGAGGAAAAGAAAATATAAATTCTATAGCTACAACCGTACTTCAAGTTGGTAACAACACGAATATACCTACAAGACACACTAATGCAGTTGCAAGTGGCTCTGCAGTAAATAGGCTGACTAGAGAAGCTCAACAGCAGACTAAATATTGGAATTTTCAATCTGTATTAGGAACTGGACAGTTTAAAGATTTAAAAATAAGCAATGACGATAATGGCCAAGTTAATATTAGCGCTAAGGGTCTAAACGAATTTGATAAAGAAGTTAACATAAATGCATCTTCATTTAACAATGCTTTACTAAGAACTGGTGAAACTTCAGAGCAGCAAGTCATACAACAAAGTGAAGTTATAAATGAAAGAGGTAGTGAGTGGTTTAAGTCATTTGAAGGTGAATTAACAAAAATACCTGGACTTATGGAGGGTGTGGAAAAAGTAGAAAGTAAATACAACAGAGGAGAAAACAAAAAAACTGTTATAAAATCAGTGGGAGCAGTAAATATATATGAAAATTTAACTAGCGATCCTAATAATAAACAAATATTAGTAGGTAAAACTACCGCAAGTAACTTTAATAAAACGTGGGATCAACTAGAAATAAATGGTTATTTAGGAGATAGCCCACTTAAAGATATAAGTTGGAATACTTTTAATAATAAAAACGTCGATGTTGCTTTAAAAAAATTAAATGAAAATTATGATTATGATTCAGAGGGCAACATGGATCCAACACCTGATGATGGTAAATTTACAGTTGATGATTATAAAAAAGTTCAAGGTGAAATGAGAAATCTCGCTGCGGATGGCATGGCTAAATTAGCCGAAAGAATAATGGGTAATAGAAGTGAAACAATTGTTAGTATTAAAGAACTAGATGATTATTATAAAGTAACTAATAAGACAACTGGTAAATCAGAATATACTCCTAGTGGTAAAACAGCATTAAAAAAAGATTATAAAAATTTATGGGATAATAAAGTTAATCAATCAATAGTCAATGGTCAATATAACAGCTTTAGTGGCGTAGTTGCAACAATAAAAAACAGCCCTGAAGCTTTTGGAATAAATACTAAAGGTGGTTTTGATGTAATGACTGGTAAAGAAATAAAAAAATTATTTCCAGGTACTTCTTTCGGTAATATGCAAGATGAATTTGTTTATGAATTTAATAAGAAAAATCCTCAAAACTATGATATAGTAACTAAACCTGAATATTTTGATTTTGGTGCTAATGGAAGTTTAGACAATTATGGCAAACAAACAATGTGGAATTTGCTAGGTGTAGATGATTATGAGCAAAGTATATTTAATAACCCTACTGAAATGAAAACATTAAATTTAAAACCTAGCCCTAACTCATACAATCAATAAAATTAAATATGGAAGAAATATATTTATCACCAGATGGCTTATATGAATATTCTTTAGTTGAGCTTGAGCAAGCTGCAAAAGAAGATAACATTACTGTTCAAGAGTTTATTTCTTCAAGAGGTTTTAAATTAAAAGGTGGTGAAGTTGAAGAGACTATTGAAATAGAAGAAAAAAAGCCTTTGACTCCTACTGATCTTCAACTTTCAAATGTTAATGTTAATGAAAAGTTAGATTTAGGTATTGTACAGACGGAAGCTCCTGCTACAACTACTTTTACCGATAGAAATAAAGTAGAAATAGACAAGTTAGATCCTAATTCTAATATTGTGCAAGCGCCTATGACTTCTTTAATAATGCAACCAGATAATTTTAAATCTTGGGTTGCTAACAATAAAGAAGAAGATTTAACTAATATAGAAAACTCAATTAGTTTAGATCCTACAAACAACTACTCTATAGAGCAAATACAAGTATTAAACGGCTTAGGTGTTGAAGGTGCTAAAGCCATAGAAGGTATTGATGATGTACCTGATGATCAAAAAGGTTGGGTTGTTGGACAGATAAATGAAACAATAACTAAGTCTTTTGCTAACGAAGATGGTTCAAGTCCTAGAGCTGCTGAAGTTTTTAATGTTTTAGAATACAAAGAAGTAGGTGATATAAATAAAAAAAGAGATCAGTATGTTCAAGATCAAATAGTGCTTGGTCCTGATGGTAAAGGAGCTGGTCTATCTAATGAACAAATTAAAGAAGACATAGTAAAATATTTTAACAACCATAGATCAGAAGGCATAGAAAATAGAATAAAAAAATACGCTGGAGAAAGTCTTTATAATAAGTTAAAGAGTGCGGTATCTAAAGAAGAAAAAGATAATGTTTTAAAAGAAATATTAAACACAAATAGAGTAGAAGGCTTAATAGATGAAGATGGTAAGTTTATAGATAAATCTAGGTTAAGTGACGAACAGAAAGTAGAAGCTGTTGAACAAGATAAAAGAGCAATAGCAAAGTATGGTAATTTAGATTCTGATAAGCTTAACGAAACTTACGATAGAATAGAAAGCAAATTAGTTACTTTAGGTACTAAGCTCTATAAAAAAGGTTATGAAGATGTGGTGGGTCAAGGTAACCTAGCTCAAAGAGGTGCAGAAGCAATAAGAAACATACCAGGGCTTGGAGCAGCGGGTGGTTTTGCTAGTTTAATAAACATGTTTGATGAAGGAGGTAGTGTAAGAGAAGATTTTAAAGATTTAGAATCAATGAACAACACTGGTTTAGCTCCAACTGATTTAACCTACTTACCTATGGGTGATAGCCCGTTAGTTAGGGACTACAATAAAACATTAAAAGAATTTAAAACATTGCAACTAGCAATGGGGTTAAATGTTGATTTAACTAAAATACAAAGACAAGACTCTCAAACTATAATACCTTATGATATTTTAAGTGAAGAAACTGTAGTAGCTTTTGGAGGAAATACATTAGGTATTAATGAAATGCAAAATGTATTAGCGTATGATGTGTTTGAAGATGAGTTAGGTTTTGAAGTAGATAAAAGTGTCGAAAAGTTTTTAGGTAAACGTGGGGAAAAATATGTTAAACAAATAGAAGAAAGTTATTTTTCTGGAGAAAAACTAGCTAGTGTAATACCTGGTTTCACTAAGATGGGTATGGAGATAGGTTTAACTATGGGTATGCTAGGTGGCGTTAAAAACGTTTCACGAATAACAACTGGCATTGGAGATTTAGTTGCTTATAACATGGCTAAAGTACCTGGCATAGGCAAAGGAGCTGCTAATGTTTTTGGTCAGTTAACGGCTGGAACTCTTCAAGAGTCTATTGGTTTAGTAGGTAGTAACACTATAGGTAGCAACATTTTTGGTTCTGAAAAAATGGCTGTTATACCGTTTGCACTTGGTTCTCAAATAGGTCATTTAGGATTTAAAGCTTTTGGAGATGCTATGAAGTTGTCTATACCTAAACTTGCTGTTAGGTATCCTGGTTTAAGAGAAGTTATAAAGCTTAACAACAAGTTTGGTTTTAGTACAATTGGTGGTGCTGTTAAATTTGGAACAACACCTATATTAGGTGCTACTGCAATAAAAGGTGGAGAATTAACTTCAGGTATTTATGATATAGCTACTGGTCAAAGCGAAATGGATATGAGTGAGCTATGGCATCACATCACTGATACTGATAGCTTTATTGAAACTTACGGAGCTTTATTATTTATGTCTGCTTCACATCCTAGTAGTTTTATGGATAAAGCTGTTAAGAACTTTAAAAACGACATATTTACATTAGGAAGAAATTATAGAGAGTGGAACACTATTGCTTTAGATTTAGGTTTAAAAACTAAAAAAGAAGGTAGTTGGAGTGAAGAAGAAATAGCAGAAGCAGTAGAATTAAAATCTGCAGAAGTAATTAATAACCCTGAATTTACAGCTAAAGAAGCAGATCAACAAATAAATGCTATAAAAAATTTAGGTAAAAAATTAAACTTAAAAAAAGCTATAGATGAGCAAGCTGTAAAAGCTAAAAATGAAGGAGTAGAAAACTGGAATACTACTTATGATGATTTAGTATTTAGTTTAAAGTCTATTGAAGCAACTGGAGAAGTATCAGCAGCTGATGTTGCTAATTTGTCTAAAGCTGGTTTTGCAAATGGGGATGTAGTTCCTACATTAGAATTACAAAAAATTGGATTTAGTCCAAAAGCTGCTAATGAAATACTCAAAGCTTCTCAAGTTATGTATGGAGAAGCTGGAGACTTTTTTGGAGATGCTAGTAGTGCTCAAGGCAAGAAGTTTATAGAGAGTGGTTTAAAAGTACAAAGAAATGAAGGGGCTTTAAGAGATCTAGATGTGTTACTTAAAAACAAAGAGATAAGTAAAGTTAATTACGATAGACAAAAAGAAAGACTTGAAACTGAGATATTAACTGAGCAAAATAAACAAAAAGAATTAATTGATATAGGTGAAGGTCAAGCTAGAGAAAGAATAGATGAAACTTTAGACTATGCTGAAAAAGTAAAAGCAGAAGGAACGGAAGTTAAAGAAGTTGGTCAAGATGAGTTTATAAAGCTAAAACAAGAAGCTGGTGAGCAACAATCTGCTGAATCTACTGGCTACGGTTTTCAAACTGTTAAAAATGGTAAACCTATTTTTGTAATAAACAAAGATGCAATGATGCCTAAAAGTGGTAAATTTCAGTTTACTTCTGGAGGTAAAAACTATGTTATAAAAGGTTTTAAAGGATCAACACTTAAGCATGAAGTATTTCACCCTGTTTTTGAAAATAGATTTGATTCTAGAGCTGTAGAACAAAGAGCTAGGGAATTAGCAGGCGCTGAAGGTGATATAGAAGCTGCTAGAGAGACTATAATTAAACAAGATATAGAATACATAGATCAATTTAAAAAGAGGCTTAAGGAGTTAGGTGTATTTAATAGAGTTGAAGCTGAAATGAAATTAAGACCTGGATATAACGAACTTATTAAAAGTGGTAAAAGAAATATTCAGATTGAAAAAGAATTTATAAATGAATTTTTAGAATTACAAAATGAAGGAGCTTTAAATGATTTAGTTAAGAATATTAAATTTAAAGAAGTAAGCGCAGATGTAATAACAGAACTTAAAAACGGTGCAGATGTAGCTGATTACTTTTTTACTGGTATAGAAAAAACTCCAGAAGGTAAAGCTAAAGTTAAAGAAGCTCAAGAGAAATATGCTGAGCTAGTTAAAGATGGTGAAACTCCTGTTCAGCTGTCAGAGAAAAAAGCAGATGAGCTTGCTAAAGAATATAAAAATGGAACTATTGGTAAGGATGGTATAAAGAATTTAGTAGAACAATACAATAATATTGGATTAAAAGCTTTAGGTTATGACGTAGCCAAAGGAGATATACCTTCTAAAAATGCAGTGTCTTTTATAAACAAAGAATTTGTAAGTATACTAGAAAGATATGATGGAAGTACTAAGCTTTCA
>Ga0209535_1002090_pt1 | contig 13087 bp, 18 predicted proteins | sample LinPmetageLP28_FD_184041 | JGI IMG/M metagenome (GOLD analysis project Ga0209535, IMG submission 184041) | Marine viral communities from the Pacific Ocean - LP-28 (SPAdes) (version 2) | ecosystem: Environmental > Aquatic > Marine > Oceanic | place: Pacific Ocean | collected 2009-08-22
CAAACTTCGTCGACGCTTTTGACAGCATGTTCGACAAAATCATCCAAACAAATTTCCCACAATTTTCCCAAGAGTTTGGAGTAGACTTATTTGCAAAGGGATCTTATCCAAAAGTAAACATTACCGACTATGACGACAAAGTAGTAATTACTGCTGAAGTTGCCGGGCTCACTAAAGAGGATGTTGACATCGAATACAAAGATGGTGTCTTAACAATTAGTGGAGCAAAAGCACAGGACACAGAGGACATTGGTGTCGTAGTACTTCGAGAGCTAAAGAAAAGCTCATTCAGACGAAGCTGGAATGTAAACGAAGAGGTGTTAGATTGCACTAAAGCAAACGCGACTTTCCATAATGGAGTGTTAGATTTGACATTACCAAAGAAAGAGCCTAAAGTAGAAATATCTCATAAAATAGAGATTTTATAGTTGCTTTATAAGTATAAAAGCCGTATATTAAACCAAACACATAAACACTAAGAGTTATATGCAAGATCAATTTGAACCGATCGGTGATAAGCTAATATGCTTACCAGTAGATCAAGAAGAAATGTCATCTGGAGGTATTTATCTACCTGACGTTGACGACAAAAAATCCCTAACAGCAAAAGTAGTTGCATCTGGAAAAGGATTCTGGGCTGGTACCGATATGTTTATCGAAACCACTCTAAAACCTGGAGACACTGTACTGTATCAACGCTTTTCAGCTCAAACCATTGAGCATGATGGAAAAGAGTATCATGTTATCCAAGAACGAGATGTAGTCTCAAAATTAAATGAAAAAAATGAAAAGTAAAGTTTTAGAATTCGGAGAAGACGGAAGAGAAAGAATCCGTACTGGTGTCAACAAACTATCCAAAGCTGTTGAAACAACGTTAGGTCCATGTGGACGAAATGTTATCATTGAGAAAGAAGGTGCACCACCCGTAATCACAAAAGATGGTGTATCGGTAGCAAAGGAGATTAAACTTGAAGACTCAATCGAAAACCTTGGAGCTGAAGTAATCAAAGAAGTGTCTATGAGAGCTGCAAAGAGAGCTGGTGACGGAACAACAACAGCAACAGTTTTAGCATCTTACATGTACAATGAAGGATTGAAAGCTGTAATGGTTGGAATGAATCCAGTTGAACTGAAAAGAGGAATGGAAGCTGCTGCAAAGGAGATTATTAAGAATATTCGTAAAAATGCTAAAGAAGTGGTTACGAATGATATGATCAAACAAGTAGCTACAATCTCAGCCAACAATGATGTTGCAATTGGAACTATAATTGCCGAAGCTATGGACAATGTTGGTAAAGATGGTGTTATCCAAGTGCAAGAGAGCAAGACTGCTGAAACTACTTTAGAGATTGTAGAAGGAATGCAGTTTGATAAAGGTTATGTGTCACCATACTTTGTTACTAACAATGACACTATGACATGCACCTTAAAAGATCCATTAATTCTATTGTGTGATAAAAAGATCAGCAATGTGAAGGAAATCTTAGCGTTGTTAGAGAATTGCAGTAAGCAAAACAAATCCCTACTACTGATTGCAGATGATGTAGATGGAGAAGCGTTAGCTGCTATGATTGTGAACAAGGCTCGAGGTATTCTAAACATCTGTGCAGTTAAGGCTCCAGGATTTGGAGACAGAAAACTACAATATCTAGAAGACATTGCTACTCTTACCGGAGGTCAGGTGATATCAACACAGAAAGGTATGAAGCTAGAAAAGTTAACATCCGATATGTTGGGAACTGCTAAAACTGTAACAGTTAATCAAAATGAAACTGTTATTGTAGATGGTGGTGGTGACGAAAAAGCTATTGAAGAGCGAGTAGAGCAGATCACAAATCAATATGAAACTGCTGAAAGTGATTTTGATAAACAAATGCACCAAAATAGAATGAGTAAACTCATCGGTGGTGTAGCTGTTATTAATGTAGGAGCTGCTACTGAAGTTGAACTTCAAGAAAAAGCAGACAGAGTAGATGACGCTTTATGTGCTACAAGAGCTGCAGTTGAGGATGGTATCATTGCTGGAGGTGGAATTGGATTATCCAATGCTGCTGAGAATTTTGTATGTGAAACTGATCATCCGGATCAAAGCATGGGACACAGCATAGTTAGTAAAGCATGCTTTGAACCGTTCAACGCTATTGTTAGAAATGCAGGTAAGAGTCCGGAAGCTATTCGTCAAGCATTAGGATCAGATAGCGATTCTGGTTATGATGCTAGAAATGATGAGTATGTGAATATGTTTGATGCTGGTATTATTGATCCAGCCAAAGTAACACTGACTGCACTAGAATTAGCTGCTTCAGCAGCAGGAACATTACTTACAACTGAGTGTGTCGTAGGTATTAATCCAGAAGCTGAAGAGGAGGAGAAGAAACCACAATTTATGATGTAATGTACGAATACAACGCAAAAACATTACGAGTTGTAGATGGTGATACAGTTGATGCCATGATAGACTTAGGATTTGATACTTGGAAAAAGATCAGAATAAGAATGCATGGTATCAACGCTCCCGAATCTCGCACCAGAGACTTAGAAGAAAAGAAGAGGGGATTGGCTGCAAAAGCTAGACTAATCGAACTCCTTGATGCTACAGATAACGAGTTTATATTAGTATCGCATGGAGTAGGTAAGTATGGAAGATGCTTAGGAGACATTCGTGTCGACGACCATTCAATTAATAAACAACTAATAACAGAAGGCCATGGAACAGAGTACTATGGCGGTAAAAGGTAGAATATGCAACAGCAACCAAACGTAGACTTATCTACAAGCTCACCATACACATGTGAAGCATGCGGACACGATACTTTTCAAACAGTATTCAAACTTCGGACTATATCAGCAATAGCATCACCAAGCGGTGAAGAGATGTTAGTACCCATACAAGCGTTTGCTTGTGTAAAGTGTGGACACATCAATAAAGAGTTTCTCCCAAAAGATCTCCCAGACGACGATGGTGATTTCCTTGACAGCGGACCAGGATTTCTTGCAGGTTAACTGTTGCATAAACGATAAAAAAGGAGTATAGTTATATAAGTTACAAAGGTTACAAAAACAAGTTACAATGGCAGAAAATTCAATATCGTATTCACAGTTTTCAATGTTTATGAGTTGTAAGATTAGATGGTACAACGATTATGCACTAAACAAGAGAGTATTCGAGCAAAGCATTCACACTATCTTCGGGACTGCAATGCATGAGGTTCTGCAAAATTATTTAACAGTTATGTACTCCACTACGGCTACGAAGGCGGACGAGATTGATTTAGCGTCCGACCTTCAAAGTCGTTTAGTTAGCTTGTATGGTGAAGCTGCTAAGAAGACTGGTCACTTCTCTAATCCAGAGGAACTGCAATCATTCTATCAGGATGGTGTTGAAATACTAAAGTACTTTAAGAGTAAGAGAAGACAACACTTTTCATCGCATCACGAGTTGTTAGGAATAGAAACCGAGCTAAACGTAGACATCATTAAAAATCTTAGATTTAGAGGATTTGTAGATGTTATTATACGTGATAAGCGAGATGGACGTATTACAATTATTGACCTCAAAACCTCAACAAGAGGATGGAATAAGTATCAGAAAAAGGATCACAAGAAAACCGCACAATTAGTATTGTATAAAAAGTTTTATGCTCAACAGTTTAATGTTAGTGAGGATCTTATCGATGTAGAGTATATCATACTACGTAGACAGATCAATGAGGATTCTGAATGGCCTATGAAACGTATACAAACATTTGCTCCTGCTAACGGAAAACCGACTATCAATAAGATTGGAAACCTTTTGCAAGAGTTTATAGATGAAGCTTTCAATGATGATGGCACTTACAATATGGATCTCAATATTGATATTCCTAAGTGTAAGGATAAGTGGTGTAAGTATTGTAGAGCTAAAAAATGACAACGAAAGAGTTTACACAAACGACTTCAATAAATAGAATTAATACGCTCCATCCTCAACTCACTAAATCAGCAATAAGCATATATAATGCCTGCATCAAAGATAAAATTCCATTACACATCATATGTGGAAGAAGGAGTCTGGAAGAGCAAACAACTATTTATAAGTATGGAAGAACGATTCCAGGAAAGATCCTTACAACAAATAGACCTGGGTATAGCGCTCACAATCACGGCTTAGCTTTAGACTTTTGCTTCTTCTATGATGGACAAATGCAAACATGGAAGCAAGCAGAAAAGGTTGAGTATTGGAGATGGATGTGGATAAAAGTAGTAAAGAGGTTTGAAGAAGGAGGATGGAGCTCAGGATTCAGAAGACAACACAACTATGAGCCTGGCCACGTAGAGAATTTATTAGACAAATCATTAGGACAATGGTATACAGAAAATTATGGTGAAATTAGGAGTAACGGGATCAAATACCTTTGAGAACAAGGTCAAGATCAAACAAATGATTTTTAAGATAAAGCAAGAGTTGAAGGAGGATGTAATACTGATAGGTATTGGTGATAAGCATGGAGCTGATAAGCATATTCGCAAGTTTGCTTTAGAGTTTGGTTGCACATACAAAGAAGCTAATCTACCCCACACTCCACCAACACTGTACAGTATGATGAACGAGTCTTTCTACAATAAGACATATAATGTCAAAAACTTCTTTCTTCGCAACAACACGTATGCAAGATACATTGATCGATTATTGGTGTTTGATGACACAAATGGCACAGATCGTAAGCTTGGTAATTTGATTAAAGCTGCCAACAAGCATAAAAAAAAAGTCGTTGTAGTTAATTAGCGACTATTTATATATATGGAATCTTTGAAAAAGAGTATGGCAGAAATGTGTAAGTATATGACTGAGAATGGTCTTAAATGCGAAGCACTACCTAAGGTTAAGTTGAGTAATAAGCTCCACGAAGGACCTGCCTGCCTACATCCAACTGGACATTATGAGCCAGCAAATCAAACAATCACACTATACACAAACGGAAGGCATGAGAAGGATATACTCAAGACATTAGCTCATGAGTTGATCCATCACGAACAAAACTTGAGAGGTGATTTAGATGAAGAAAAGATGCAAGGAGCTGGAGGAGGATATACTCAGACTAACGAGTACCTTCGAGAGATAGAAAGAGAAGCATATGAACGAAGTGCAATGCTCGTAAGAGATTGGACTGATAATAAAAAATACAAATGAAACTAAAGAGTTTACTAAACGAAGCAGCATGGCCCGTAGGTCACTTTGAAGTCACTAACAGATTTGAGATCGGAGGAGGTGCATGGAGAATGACGTTTCCAAAAGGAATGCTAGTCAAAGTTGAACAAAAAGGACCAAAACAATACATGTTCAGCTGGGATCCAATGAAACAAGACTATGTAGCTAAAAACCCTCCTTTTGCTGGCAATAGTGATGGTCAATTTGGTTTAGGAGGTTTTCGAGATAGTGATGCGCAATCATGGGTCAACTCACTCGAAAAAAACTCTAAAAAATTATCAAAGGGTCAAGCTGATACGCTTGCGAAGGGTATGATGAAACAGAAGACTCTCAAAGCTAAAGCAGCTATCAAGATTCTTCAAGAATTACCTGGTAATCAAATAGTACAAATTCGATTACAGTAAAGTAGGAAAAATAAATAAAAAGTCGTATAATAGGTTATAATTAAAACACAAATGAAGAAAGGTTACATTAAACAAGAGGACAGAAAGAATGTCCTATTTTTAGCAGACGATTGTAGAGTACCATCAGGTATAGGTACAATGACACGTGAGATTATGGTTGGTAATTCTCATCGATTTAATTTCTTCCAACTAGGAGCAGCCATTAAACATCCAGATGCAGGTAAGATCTTTGATCTATCTCAAGACGTCAACCAACAGACTGGTATTAATGATGCGTGTGTATTTGTTTATCCATTCGATGGATACGGTAATCCAGAAGTAGTTAGAGGATTAATAGACAAGCATAAGATTGATGCAATCGTTCACTTCACTGATCCAAGATACTGGAACTGGCTATACAGAATGTCTGCAGAGCTTAGACAAAGTATACCTATATTCTATTACCATATATGGGATGACCTTCCAGCTCCACATTACAATAAACCTTTCTACCAAAGCTGTGATCTTTTGATGGGAATCAGTAAACAATCAAACAACATCGCAAAGATTGTGTTAGGCGGTAAGGATAATTACATTGACTTAGATCTTCCTGAATCAACCACTAAAGAAGCAGTAACTAGCAGTCTACCTAAAGTGTGTTATGCACCTCATGGAATTAATGAGAAGCTTTTCTATCCAGTCCTCGACGAAGAAAAGATGGATATGAGAGCTAAGTTGTTTGGAGAGAATCATGCAGAAGATGTAGACTTCGTAGTGTTTCACAACAACAGAAACATAAGACGCAAGATGACTTCTGATCTAATTCTTGCATTCAAACTCATGTATGACAAAATCAAGAACGAAGATCCAGAACAAGCAGAAAAGATTCGATTAGTATTACATACAGAAGCCGTTGACAATAATGGAACGCACCTACCAGAAGTAATCAAAAATGTATGCCCAGAAGTTGAGCATCTCATTAAGATAACAAACATGAAGGTGTCACCAGAAGAGCTCAACATGATGTATAATGTTGCAGACGTGGTACCAAACATTGCATCTAACGAAGGGTGGGGACTGAGTAGTACAGAAGCAATGCTTACTGGAACACCTATCATAAATAATGTGACTGGAGGATTACAAGATCAGTGTCGCTTTGAAGATGAAAAAGGTAACTGGATTGACTTTGACGAAGACTTCGGCAGCAACCACCAAGGTAGATATAAAAGACATGGAAGATGGGTTAAGCCAGTATTTCCAGCAACAATCAATCTTCAAGGTTCTCCAATGACACCATATATATTTGATGACAGATGCGATCCAAGAGACGTAGCTGAAGCGCTATATCAATGGTGGGGAACCCCAGCAGGTGTTCGTATCGTTTATGGTAATGAAGGTAGAGCTTGGGCAATGAGCGAAGAAGCAGGATTCACAGCAGAACGTATGTGTACTACGATTGGTAATGCTATGCAGCTGTGTATGGACAACTTCGTACCACAACCACGATTTACAATGTACAACGTGCATGCAGAAATAAAAAAGAGTAAAAACAAGAAAACAGGAATAGCACTTTAGTTATGGAAAAACCACTATTATTATTAATGGCGCCAGTCAACACAGTATCTGGTTATGGCGCAAGATCGAGAGATGTAGCGCATGCGCTTATAGATTCAGATAAGTATGATGTTAAGATATGGCCCACACGTTGGGGCACAACACCACAAAACTATCTTAATACTGAAGATGAGAAAGACTTAGAAATACTTAACAGATGTATTTCAGATCCTAACCTTCCCAAACAACCAGAAGTATTTGTACAGATTACAGTACCTAACGAGTTTCAAAAGATTGGCAAAGTCAATATAGGAATCACAGCAGGTATTGAAACTACAATGTGTGGAGCTCCATGGATTGAAGGTATGAACAATATGGATCTTGTATTAACCTCTTCCGAGCATTCAAAAAATGTACTAACACACACTGCATTCAAAAAGATGGACAATCAAACAAAGCAGCAAGTTGGAGAGATTAAGTGTGAAGTGCCAGTTGAGGTTTTAACTGAAGGAGTGGATCTTACTACCTATTTCAAAACTAAAGAGATTCATAAGTCTGTAGATGATCAACTAAGTCAAGTTGAAGAGTCTTTTGCTTTCTTATTTGTTGGACATTGGTTGAAGGGAGACTTTGGCGAAGATCGTAAGAACATATCAGGAATGATAAAGTGTTTCTTCGAGACTTTCAAAAACAAAGCCAAACACAACCGACCTGCACTAATCTTAAAAACATCTGCAGCTGACTTCTCGCCTATAGATAAAGATGAGATTCTCAACAAGATAGAGCAGATTGCCTCTTCAGTCGATGATGGAAAGAGTTTACCAAACATATACTTCATACATGGAGACTTGCTTAATGAGGAGATGAACTCTTTATATAATCATCCAAAGGTGAAAGCGCATGTCACATTCACAAAGGGAGAAGGCTTTGGAAGACCGTTAGCAGAAGCTAGCTTATCGGAGAAGCCTATCATAGCACCTAATTGGAGTGGACAAGTTGACTTCCTAAAGCACAGTGTTAAGCTAGAAGGACAGTTAACAAATGTACATCCATCAGCAGTGTGGGAAAACGTAATCTTACCAGAAAGCCAATGGTTCTCTGTAAATTACGGACACGCAGCAGACGCTTTCAAATTTGTATACAACAAAAAATCTCAAAAGACTTTAGGACTCTTAGGGAAACGTCAAGCACGATACATAAAAGACAATGTTGCAATGAAAAATATGGAAGAGCAGTTAATGGGATACCTAGAGAAGTACACATCTGGAGTACCTACTCAAGTAGCATTAAAACTTCCTACACTTAAAAAGGTGACACCAAAACCTAAACTGAAACTTCCTAAACTTAAAAAAGCAGAATCATGAAAGAACAGTATATAAAATACTACATTAAGTGTTACACAAAGTGGACACACGATCACTTCATAAATTGGTTTACATCAACTGACCATCGATGTGATTGGAAGCAGGAGTTGCTACAAAACTCAGAAGAGTATAGTCAGTTTGCCATACGTAGTAACATAGCAATATTTGATAACCTAAAGCACGGAATTAGCGATAACAATAACGGGCTTTCATACAACATAGAATATGTCCCAACAAGATGAAATGCCAGAAAAAGTAACATGTAAGCACTGCGGTGGTCACAGATGTTACAAAGAACAAACTGAGATTGGTGATGGATCCATAGCTACAAGCTACATGTGCGTAGATTGTGGATACACCACTACCTCACTAAACACAGACGGAAGTCCTACTATTGCTCAGTACGAAGAGAACACTGCTAAGTTAATTAAAGATCTTAGATTCGTTGACGATAAAAACTTAGTGTGGTATCCTATTGTACTCAACTTCCCCAATGTAGGAATCATATTCCCAGAAGGTACATCTAAATTAGATTGGTGGTGGACAACTGCTCCGTCTGTAGATGTCACTGAAGCTGAAAAGACCAAGTACCCAGTACCTGGAGCAGAAGGACAGTACTACAGGAAGAGAGTTGATATGACTAAAAAAGAAAAGTTTGCATCTACACAATTTTATGAAGCGTGTAAGCACGCAGGATTTATACTCAACGAAGACGTTGTTTAATTAGATTAAATTTAGTATATTAAGGTTATGAAAAGTATTAGTTATGCAATTCCAGTATGCAATGAAATAGCTGAAATCAAACGGCTAGCAGAATTCTTAGTTAAGAATAAACAATCCAAAGATGAGATCGTAATCTTAGTCGACGAGACTAATCACACGCAAGAGGTGAAGGACTTCGTAGAAACCTTTACTGAGGAGTGTAGCGATCAGAATGTGTTGAGAGCTTACTTTCCTTTGGATGGAGATTTTGCATCATTCAAAAACCATCTAAGCTCTTTATGCAGCAATGAGTATATTTGTCAGATAGATGCTGATGAAATGGTATCCACATACTTAATGGACAACATAGGTCTTGTACTACAATACAATCCAATCGATATGATCCGCATACCTAGAATCAATACAGTAAAAGGTTTGACTCAGGAGCATATTAAGAAGTGGGGATGGCGTGTCGATGAACATGGAAGAGTTAACTTTCCTGACTTTCAAACACGAATCTATAGAAATGATCCAGAAATTAAATGGCATGGAAAAGTGCACGAAGTTATTAAAGGCACAAAGAGTGAATCATTCCTACCACTAGAAGATCCATGGTGTTTGTTGCATGAGAAGAGCATAAATAGACAAGAACAACAAAACGAGTTTTATGCAGGAATTTGAGGTAGCTAGTAGATTTTCTAAAGATGTTAAAACAGTATACGTAGATGTTGATGAAACTATATGTTTCTACAAAGATATCCGTAGGTATGATTTAGCAATTCCTAACGAATTGAACATACAAAAAATCAATAAGATGTATGAGCAGGGTTGGAGTGTTGTGTATTGGACAGCACGTGGATCTTCGTCTGGGATTGATTACTATACCTTTACCATGCAGCAACTAATTAATTGGGGATGTGAGTTTGATAAACTGATATGCGGAAAAGAGAAAGGTAGCTTTGATATGGTTATAGATGACAAAGCTAAACGAATTGAAGAATTACCATCCAAGGTAGGATTTACATCAAGTGCTTTCGACATTATACATCCAGGACATATAAGAATGTTAGAAGATTGTAAAACAGTGTGTGATCATTTAGTCATAGGATTACAATCTGATCCTACTATTGACAGACCAGACACTAAGAACAAACCAATTCAAAGCCTAGAAGAAAGAAGAGAGATGATCTCAGCCATTAAACATGTGGATGAGGTTATAGTGTATCACACAGAAGCAGATTTAATTAAGTTGATTAAAGAGGTTAATCCTGATATCAGAATTATTGGTTCTGATTGGAAGGGTAAAGAAGTTACTGGAGCTGATCTGGTTCCAATACATTGGCATGAAAGAAATCATAATTTTTCAACAACTAACCTAAGAAAAAGAATAGCGGCAAATGAAAAATAAGAAAGTTATAGTAATGGGAAAAGGAGACTTGTGCATTAAGATATGCGAATGGTTTCACCATGATCCCTCACACACACTCACACACATTGTACCAGTACGTCCCGAACCAACATGGACGGGATCGATAACGAGCTGGGCCAAGGAACACAGAGTGGATCTTATAGAGAGTGGAAACTACAGAGACTTGTCAGCAGAAGCTATTGCCGAAGCTGATATTGTAATGTCAGTGTTCTATGATAAAATAATAAAAAAGGATTTCATAGATAGTTGCAAAAAGATCATAAACTTACACAATGCCCCTCTACCAAAATACAGAGGAGTTTCACCGATTAATTGGGCTTTAAAAAACAACGAACAAGAGCATGGAGTAACAATTCATGAGATAAGTCCTGGTATAGATGATGGACGTATCATAGGTCAAGTCAAGTACTCCATCTATCCTGAGTTTGATGAAGTCAAAGATGTACTGCAGAGGTCTGTTGAATATGGTTACAGCTTATTCAAAAGCACAATGCCTATCCTAGATCAAATAACACCAGCGAAGCAGGAGGATCATTTGAGCACATACTACAGCTCTGAGCTTAATGGGTTTTTAAAGGAACGTAGAAATTTTACAAAAGCAGAATCTAGATGAAGATATCAGTTATACAAAACGTATGGAAAAGAAATCCATACATTGCCGAAACTATCGAATACAACTTACTAGCTTTGGAAGAGGCGGGTGTAGATTACCAATATATCATATTCAATGACAAAGGTGATAAAGAAATCCATGAGGATGTTCATAGTGTTATCGAGGATAATCCCAATGTATTATATCATTACAGTGATGTCAACTTTGGAGATGGAAAATGTACTGGTGGTTGGTTAGGAGCTGTTCCATTGTTGGAAGGAGATATTGTACACAACACAGGACAAGATGATGTCTTTGTTGCAGATTTCTATCGTAAGGCGGTGTTAGCTTTTCAAGATGATGATGTTATGTTTTTTACATGTAACGGATATCAGGTCAATGAGGAATTGGAAAATCATAATCCAATACTAGATCCACGTGCTAGATTAGACTACAGCAATCCACACGCTAGGTTTAGAGAATGGTTTGGTATTTCTGATCAAGGAGTAGATCCATGGTTTCAGACAAGTATTCCAAAAAACGAAGTAACGAGAGCTAACAATATGATATCTGCTCCTGGTACATTATATAGAAAGTCACTACATGATACAATAGGCACACCATCACCGGATGAGTTTTGTGGAACATGTGATTTTGAGTATTGGGCAAGAATATTATTCTACAAAAATAGAGGTTTATATGATTCAGAGCCTTTGTGGTTGTATAGAATATCAGAGTATTCTCACCATCAAGAAGCAACATCAGATAAGTTTGAAGCAACTGAAGATCATAGACCTCCTTACATGGAGAAAATTAAACAAAAATATAAGAAGTTATGGGAAAAAGAGGTAATGCAATTATAACTGGTGGCGGTGGATTCATTGCAAGCCATTTAGCAGAGAAGATTCAAGATAAGTACGATACGATCTACTTAATAGATAACTTTGTCAGAACTGGAGATGATAAGTACCGAAACATTAAACACCTAGATAGTGATAAGTTTGTTGTCATAGAGAAAGAGGTTTCAAAAGTCAACTTCTATGATTTTGAAAACATCGAAGCTTTGTATCATTTAGCTGCTACACGTATCAATAGATGTGCTAAGAATCCCAAAGAAGGCCACAAGATGTTAGCTGACGCTGGATTTAATGTTGTCAACTATTGTGCTAATGTAGGAGCCAAGTTGTTCTTTGCATCAACTGCTTCTGTGTACAATAATCCTAAACGCTTTCCAATAGAAGAGAGTGATCCATGCGAACCACACACAATATATGGATCAGCAAAGTACTACACAGAAAACCTCATTCGTACTTATGCTAAATCTCACAACTTACAATATGCTATATGCAGATTCTTTTCAGTGTATGGTGTACGAATGGATTGTGAAGGAGCTTATACTGAGATTATATTTAACTGGCTAGATCAAATCAAAGAAGGTAACAACAAGGTCACAGTGTATGGAGACCCAGACAAGAAGATACTTGACTTGGTTTATGTGAGTGATGTAGTGGATGCAATTCTTAAAGTCACTGAGGATTGGAACAATGATGTTTATAACGTATCTACAGAGACTGGAGTGTCTATTACTAATTTGATAAAAACTATTGAAGAAGTGTTGGATGTTAAGTTAGAAATTAGTATGGTTCCTGAGAATAGAACAGACATTGAAAACAAGAGAATCGGTTCTGTCAAAAAACTCAAAGAATTGGGCTGGACTGATAAAGTTGATTTGAGTCAAGGATTAATAAAAACATGGAATTGGATAAATGATAATAAAGATAGATAAAAAACCAGAGGATCTTGTTATAGGCGTAATAGGGTTTAGGAGCGAACATATACTAAAAGCATTAAGAAAGCATAATCTTGAATGCATTA
>Ga0209535_1002092_pt1 | contig 13086 bp, 13 predicted proteins | sample LinPmetageLP28_FD_184041 | JGI IMG/M metagenome (GOLD analysis project Ga0209535, IMG submission 184041) | Marine viral communities from the Pacific Ocean - LP-28 (SPAdes) (version 2) | ecosystem: Environmental > Aquatic > Marine > Oceanic | place: Pacific Ocean | collected 2009-08-22
GTAGCTCTTAATGGTGCAGTTACTGGCGCAACTAATGTCACTCTTAGTGGAGAGCTTGATGCGGCTACAGGTGACTTTTCAGGCGCAGTAGATATAGATGGCGCTTTAGATGTAGCAGGAACAACTAACTTAGATGTTGTTGACATTGATGGTGCTACCCAGATTGACGCTACTGTATCTGTAGGTGTAGATGATACTGGCTACGACGTTAAGTTTTTTGGAGCTACCTCTGGTAAAAGTTTACTGTGGGATGAAAGTGCTGATAGTTTAATTGTTACGGGTACATCACAGGTAGCCAACACAGCTATTGCTTCTGTAGCAATAAGCGGGGTATCACGAGCTTCTAACACTGTTACGGTTACTAACTCTGCGGTTCACGGTCTTACACAAGGAGATATAGTTAACTTAAATGGAGTGTCTGACACGTCTTTTAATGGTTATTTTACTGTAGCCAGCATATCTAGCACTACAGTATTTACGTTCGCACAAACAGCAGCTAATGCAACTTCAAGCGGTGGATTTACTACAGAGATTGTTTATAGTTTACTTTCTAGTGGTACGGCTCTAAGTTCGTTTGCTGGCCCTGTAGTTTTAAACGCAAACAGCGCAATAGATGGGTTAGAGATTACTCAGGCAGGGGCAGGTGACGCTCTAAATGTTACAGGTACTACAACCATGACAGGTAACTCTACTGTTAGTGGTACTTTGGGTGTAACAGGCGTGTTGACAGGCACATCCCTAGACATCTCTGGAGACATAGACGTAGACGGCACAACAAACCTTGATGTCGTGGACATTGATGGTGCTGTGGATATGGCTACAACTTTAAATGTTACAGGTGTAGCTACTTTAGGCACTGGTATGAACATTACTGGTACTGGTATAACAGGAATGAACATATCCGCAGGTACATCTCATGTAGCTTATATTGATTTTGGAGATTCTGGAGATACTAATTTTGGTGGTATTAATTATAACAATGCCGATGATACTTTAAATTTAAGAGCAGGTAATTCTAATAGATTTACTATAAATAGTTCTGGTAATTCTTCTTTTACAGGAGTAGTCACAGCCAACGCAGGTGTAGTTGTAGATAACATAACTGTTGATGGCAATGAGATTGACGTAGGTTCTGGCGACCTAACATTAGACGTTGCAGGTGACATCATTCTTGATGCTGATGGTGGTAATTGGCGATTTAAAGACGCAGGAACAACACTTTTTACATTTAGCCAAGACAGTCAAAATGTTGTTTTATACAGTGCTGTGGAAGATAAAGATTTAATATTTAAAGGCAACGATAACGGTTCAACCATCACAGCCCTCACCCTTGATATGTCCGATGAAGGTGCGGCTATTTTTAATGGGCACGGTACATTTAATGACACCGTACTAATTAATAGCACTTCTAGTGGAGCTTTAACAATAGCAGGTAGTGGCGGTGGAATAAACTTTACTGGTGGTAATAACAGAGTTTTATTTAATTCAAATAGAGCATTAGAAGGAACTACTGACGGAGCTACCCTTACTGTTGGTGAAGGTTTTACTGCCTTACAATTAAAACCTAGCTCTCTATCCACCCCAACGCTAGGAACCGCTAACGTCCGATTCGGTGCTAACGCAGGTAACAGCATCACCTCTGGCGGCAACCAAAACGTGGTTATAGGCGATGAAGCGGGTACGGCTTTGACTACGGGTGATGACAACGTAGCCATAGGTTATTCCGCTTTAATTACAGAAGATACTGGGGGACAAAGCACCGCTGTTGGCGCACAAGCTTTGAGACTTCAAAATAATGATGGCGCAAATTATAATACTGCTGTTGGATACAATGCAGGTGGAGCAGTATTCACAGGCGTTCAAAACACGCTTATTGGTGGCTTGGCAGGGGATGCCCTTACAGATGCTGATTCTAACGTGGCTGTGGGTTACGGTTCTTTAAGCTCAGATACAAAAGGCTCAAGAACAGTCGCTATTGGAAGAAATGCACTACTTTCTCAAAACTTTACATCTGCGACATCTTCTAATTCTACAGCAGTAGGTTATGAAGCAGGTAGAAGCACAACAACAGGAATAGATAACTGTTTCTTTGGTTCTAATGCAGGTTACGCAATAACAGATGCAGATGATAACGTAGCAATTGGTAGGTCTGCTTTAGCTACAGATGTATTAGGAAGTAAATCAGTAGCAGTGGGTAATGGTTCGCTACAAAATCAAAAAAATGTAGATGGTAGTGGTAATCCTGCCGCCGCTGATATGCATAACGTGGCAGTGGGTCATAGCGCAGGTAATGACATAACTACAGGAATAAACAACACTTTTGTAGGTAGTCTTTCTGGTGATGCAATGACAATCGGCAATCAAAGTGTTGCTGTAGGTTATCAAGCATTAAGTGGTTGTGTATCTGGAGACCGTTCTGTTGCTATTGGTTATCAAGCATTAGTTGCTCAAAACAATGGAACTACTACATACGATGCTGATAACGTAGCGATTGGACATGGTGCGGCGGTCGCACTAACAACTGGATTACGAAATGTTGCAATTGGCTCTCAAGCTTTAGATGCCGCAGATGATGACGGTAGAAACGTAGCTATAGGTTATGGTTCTCTTTCTACGATGAATACTGGAAATTCTACACCTTACAACGTAGCCATAGGATATAACGCAGGTACGGCAGTATCCACGGGCATAAAAAACACCATCATTGGTGGTCTTGCAGGAGATCTGATTGATGATGGTGTGGAAAATGTTGCAATTGGGTATCAAGCACTATCAGCAGACTGTGGAGATGAAAATACTGCTTGTGGTTCTATAGCCCTTTCTGTTGCTACTGGCATACATAATACAGCAGTTGGTAGAGCCGCAGGTTTTGAAATTACTAGCGGTAATAATTGCGTAGCAATCGGAGCAGACGCTTTAAGAACAGGGAGTCCCGGTGGAGCAGTTACAACAGGAAGTAATGTTCTTGGGCTAGGTGACGAAAGCATTACAGCCGCACATATCCAAGTAGATTGGACTGTAGCCTCTGATGCAAGAGACAAGACAGACTTTACAGCCCTAGACCTTGGTTTGGACTTTGTTAAAGACCTACAGCCTGTTACCTATAAGTGGGACAAGCGTTCTAAGTATGGTGATAAGACCGCTGATGATTATGATTTAACCGCACAAACTCCAGACGGAACCCACAAAGAAGATTGGTTGGACATTGGTTTCAAAGCACAAGAAGTAGAAGCCCTTGAGATTGCCGCAGGTTACAACAAAGACAACAACACTAACCTAGTCTCAAGCTACACAGATGACGGCAACCAGATGGGTCTACAGTACAGCAAGTTTGTACCAATCCTAGTCAAAGCCATCCAAGAACAACAAACCCTAATTGAAGCATTAACAGCAAGAATAGAAACCCTAGAAGGATAAATAATTATGAGTGAAGAAAGAACCGATGAAGAAAAAGCGCAGATGTATAGCGCAATGCTAGGAAGCGTTAGCGTTATCACAAACGCCCTAGATTCAGACAACGATTTCTGTTCTGACATGACAGCCGAACAAGTTAAAGAGCGCGTTATGCGTAGTGCAGGATATTGCAGTGCAGGTGTAGCATTAGCAGATTGGGGCAGTGAAGATATGTCCACCATCAATGCCGCTATAACAGCCGCAGAAGCCGCGTAAAGGAGCTAATTATGGCAATTACAACTACTTGGTCAGTCACTGACATGACGCACGTAGACGCAGATGGTGGCGTAATAAAAGCATACTGGAGTTGTGTAGCAACGTCTGATACTACCCCATCATACTCTGCTTCGGAAGGTGGCAAGCTAATCTGCACATACGATGCTTCAGCGGCAAAGTTTATTAAATATGCGGATTTAAAAGAGTCTGACGTTCTTGGTTGGATTTGGACTAGCTTAATTGATGGCGAAGAGACAGCGACTAAGGCCAAAGCGCGTATTGAAGCAAATCGTACCGCTCGCGTTCAAAATCAAATTGATCGTGCAGCAACACAAGCAACGGGCGTGCCGTGGGCCGTTTAAATTAAACTGAAGGAGGTAAGTAATGGAAACTATTAAAGTGCCTACTTGGGCTTTACCTATATGTGCCGCTGCTATATCAGGGGCAATTGCTTGGGGTAGTATGCAAGCCTCTGCTCAAGCTACTAATGAGGAAGTGGAGCGTGTCGCAGCTATCTTAAAAGACGTAGAAACTGACACCGCTTCTAACACTACTAACACCGCTTTAAACTCTCAAGCTGTTAGAAATATAGCGGACTCACTTTCTAGGCAAGAAGAGATACAAAGAGCGTCAGATGCACGTTTGGCTCATTTAATTCAAATTATGTTGGAACAAAGTAAATAATGTATGAACATAGTAGTGTTTGCACTGGTAGTATTTTTTGCCGATGAAGAACAGATTACTTCTTATTGGTTAAATCAAAAACACTGTCTTTCAGATGCTAGGATGTTGTCTACTCGCGCAGAAAACTATGAAGCTGTAAAAGCCTATTGTAAACCCGTAATTGTAAATCCTGAAGAAGTAACAGTAAGAGGATACTCTAAAAATGGCGACCGTTAAAGAAACAATAAGTCGTTTAGAAGCGCACGAGAAAGAATGCTTGCTTAGATATCGACATATTCAAGATAGATTAGAGCGGGGGGATGCTAGGTTTGATCGCCTTGAGGTGTTACTTTGGGGGGTATACCCGTTTATATTGAGTGCTATAGCCCTATTTAAGTGGATGCCCTAGTGAAAAACTTACCTGCCATTGACGCTTTTATGTGGATTATGATTAACGTATTGCTGTTTGTCTTTATTGTAAAGTTGTGGCTGGTATGAGCGTTGGAAAACTACAAAACGCTATGACATACACAAGAAGGAAGTGATTTATGTTGGCAGAGGTGCAAGCTGCCAATGCTGCGTTTAACACAATTAAATTGGCCTTAAAAAATGGGCGAGAGTTATATGATGTTAGTGATAGCTGCGCGACGTATTTTAATTCAAAGTCAATTATAGCAAGGCGGGCAAACAAGAAACGTAAAGGCAGTTATTTAGAGAACTTTATGCAACTGGAGAAGTTAAAAAAACAAGAAGAATGGGTAAGGGAGTGGATGATATATGCTGGTAGACCGGGACTCTACGATGACTGGCTAAAATTTCAAAGCGAATGTAAGCGAGTAAGAGCGGCTGAAGAAAGAAGACGAAGAGAGAAAGCAAACAGTCTTGAGGTTATTGCTGAGAAATGGCTAAAGTGGATGGGTGCAGGTGTAACGAGTATTGGCTCTGTGATCGTAACGGTCATGGAAGTTTTTAACACTGCGTAAGAGGCGAATATGTTGGAAACACTGATTGGCCCAGTTGCAGGATTGCTGGACAAGTTTATCGAAGACAAAGACGCAAAGAATGCTTTGGCCCATGAGATCAATACAATGGCTACTCGACACGCTCAAGAGTTAGCCAAAGGACAGCTTGAAGTGAATAAGGTTGAGGCTGCAAGTAGTAATATGTTTGTAGCTGGATGGCGACCCGCTGTCGGATGGGTGTGTGTACTAGGTATGGCTTCAAATTTTATTGTTATACCGATGGCAAACTTTGGTCTCGCGTTAGCTGAATCGGTAATTGTTATACCATTGATCGAAACATCTACAATGATGCCGGTGCTGATGGGTATGCTTGGGTTGGGAGCTATGAGGTCTGTTGAGAAGGTGAAAAAAGTGAGTAGAGAGAAATGATTTTACCTTTTCCTATGCCGCAAGTTTCAGATGAAGAGCGTCTTCGTGTCTTAATACTTAAAGAAAAAGCTGAGATAGAAGAACAACGTATTATGATTCAAAAGTTAAAAGAGCGGGTTGAAAAACTAAATGAAGACTAGTGGTGAGGGCATAGCTCTTATTAAAAAATTTGAGGGTTGTAGGTTAAATGCATATCAGTGTAGTGCGGGAGTATGGACAATCGGTTTTGGAACAACTAAAGGAGTTAAAAAAGGAGCTACCTGTACGCAAGACGAGGCTGAAGCTCTACTTGCGGACGACTTATTTAAATTTGAAAAGATTATACACAAACAGGTCAATGTACCTCTTCAACAGCATCAGTTCGATGCACTCGTGTCTTGGGTATACAATCTTGGTGGAGGTAACCTTTCTGAGTCTACTCTACTGGTTCGTATCAATGACGATACTGATAGCAGCCGTGCTGATATACCTTACCAAATAAAACGTTGGAATAGGGCTGGAGGTAGGGTGTTAGACGGGTTAGTTAGACGTAGAGAAGCAGAAGCATTACTATGGCAGAACGAAGACTGGACTAACGTGTAGGTGAGCTATGCCGCTAAAAAAATTAGCCTTAAAACCCGGAATTAACCGCGAGAACACACGGTATACAAATGAGGGTGGGTGGTACGAAAGTGATAAAGTACGGTTCCGCCAAGGTATGCCTGAAAAAATTGGTGGGTGGCGGCGTATATCAGCAAGTACGTTTCAAGGCGTGTGTCGCTCTATATGGAACTGGGTAACGTTAGGAAGCCAAAACTTAGTAGGGCTAGGCACTAATTTAAAGTTTTATATTGAAAACGGTGGTGGTTACTACGACATAACCCCTTTACGTAAGGCCGCAGCTACCCTAACCAACCCGTTCACTACTGCTAATAATTCTTCTACTGTCACTGTTACAGATGCTACTGGGGGGTATATTGTTGGAGATTTTGTTACCTTTAGTAATGCTTCTGCCGTAGGAGGGTTGACATTAAACGGGGAGTTTCAAGTTGTAGACCTACCTAGTACAACAACCTACACTATTACCGCTGCTAGTAATGCTTCGTCTACTGCTACAGGGGGAGGGACTGTTACTGCGGAATACCAGCTAAACGTTGGCCCTGCATTTGCTATACCTCTTGTAGGTTGGGGTGCGTCATCTTGGGGTTCTGGAGCATGGGGGGTAGGCGAAGAATCAGTTGAGGAAGTACGTCAATGGAGTCAAGCCAACTTTGGTGAAGACCTTGTGTTCGGCCCTCGTGGAGGTACGTTATTTTACTGGGATGCATCTGTAACAAATAGTTTGTTTGTACGAGGTGTAGGCCTCTCAACAGTAAGTGGAGCTTCTGGTGTACCTACTATACAAAATTTAACGTTAGTTTCTGATATAAGTCGGTTTGTGTTTTGTTTTGGGTGTAATGAGTTAGGTAGCGCCGCGCTAAACACAATGCTTATTAGGTGGTCAGACCAAGAAGATGCTACACAGTGGACACCTTCTGCGACTAATCAAGCGGGAGATTTAATATTATCTAACGGTACTAACATTATTGCTGCAAAACAATCGCGGCAAGAAGTACTAGTGTGGACAGATTCTGCGCTGTACGCTTTACAGTACGTAGGCGCACCTGCTGTATGGACGGCTCAGTTAGTAGGTGAGAACACGTCTATAGCTTCACAAAACGCTGTAGCCTACGCCAATGGTGTAGCCTACTGGATGGGTAGGGATAAGTTCTACATGTATGACGGGCGTGTTAAGCCTTTACGATGTGACTTACGCAAGTTTATATTTAACGACTTTAACACTACGCAGTATCCCCAAGTGTTTGCTGGCACGATAGAGTCATATCACGAGGTGTGGTGGTTCTATTGTTCGGACGGCTCTACTACTGCCAACAAGTATGTAGTTTATAACTACCTAGAAGACATCTGGTACTATGGTAATATGTCTCGTTCTGCTTGGTTAGATTCTGGGCTTAGAAACAACCCTCTAGGAGCGACTTATAACTTTAACTTAGTTGACCATGAACAAGGTGTGGATGACGAAGAGACAGCTACTACTGCTCCTATAGCAGCTTTTGTAGAGTCTGCTCAGTTTGATCTTGATGACGGGCATCAGTTTATGTTTATTTGGCGAGTATTGCCCGATATGAGTTTTGATGGATCTATTATAGATGCTCCTAGTGCAACTCTGTCATTATTTCCGTTAGCTAACTCTGGGTCAGGGTATAATGACCCCTTATCTGAAGGAGGGGTTAGTACCGCAGCCATTACTAGATCTGCTACAGTCCCTGTAGAGAAGTTTACAGGAGAAGTATTTACGCGAGTTAGGGGTCGTCAAATGTCTGTAAAAATAGAGTCTAGCGCTCAAGGCGTTACATGGCAGATGGGGTCTCCTAGAATAGATATGCGTCCTGACGGGAGAAGGTAATGGCGGTAGATAACACTAAGTATAACGTACCCTTTCGCGCCCCTGCGTTACCGTATCCCCCAAAAGAGTACAGCATGACGGACTTTGAGGAGTTTAACAAAGTATTGCGTATCTATTTTAACCAAGTAGACAACGCGCTACGAAACACTACATTAAACGAACAAGCGCAAGCTAACACTTGGTTTATAAGCTAATGGCTAATACCTTTATAAATGCAAAGTTAGACTTAACTTCTACAAATGCAACAGTTTTGTATACCGCGCCTAGCCTTATTACGTCTATTGTTAAGTCTATATTGGTGTCAGAAGACTCTGGTAATGCAGACACTGTTACCGTAACCCTAACTAATGCTGCTGGTGCAGTGTTTAGCTTGTTTAAAGTTAAAACCGTTGGTGCTAATGGCACAGTAGAATTATTGACTGCCCCGTTAATAATACAGACAGGCGAGATAATAAAAGTAACCGCCGCTACTGCCAATAGACTGCACGTTGTAGCTAGCATACTTGAGATTACGTAATGAAAGTAATAGATAGTAAGCAACGAAAAGCGCCTCAAGAAGAAGTTATATTTACTTTTATGGAAAATGTAGGGGTGGGAGGTCTGTCTATTAAAGAAGCTGGACAAGCTCTTGTAGTAGAAATGGCGCAACCTACCGCAGACGTTTCACAGTTTGGCAACACTGTATTTTTAGGGCATCGTAAGAAAAAAGGTACGCAGATGCAAGGTCACGTTATGAACGTGGATACTGGAGAAAATACGCTACAAAATTATCTAAACTTTGCTAAGTATCTTATTAACAAAGGTGTTACTCATTATTATGCTGAGTTTAAAGAAGAGTATGCAGGGGGACTTGTTCCTCTACTAAAAAAGTTTAAACCACTTATGTCGGAACTAGGAGGCAATGTACACGTAGCTAAACACAAAAAAAATCCTGTATACGGAGTGTTTTTATTATTGCCAGTTAAGAAAAAGGTAGTGGCATGAGTTGGGTATGGGACAAAACTACAGATGCAATCGGTGACGTTTGGGATTTTATTGAGGACGAGATTTTTGAGCCCATTAAAGACGTAGGATCTTGGGTTGATGACAAGATACTTCAACCTGTTATTAAAAATGTAGAAGGTCAGATACAATCTATCTTAGACGATCCTGTAAAAGCCGTACTTAAAGCTATTGCGATTGCTACAGGTAACCCACAATTAATCCCTTATATAGATGGGGCAGATGCTTTAGCAGACGGTGAGGGTATAGACGGCGCACTTAAAGCATATGCAATATCCTACGCTTCGGGGCAAGTAGCAGAAGGAGTAAGTGATTACGCTGGTACTTATGCGTGGGAAGAATTAGGTGCGGCAGGAGTAAGCGATGGTACTAGGCGTTTAGTAACGTCAGCAATAACCGAAGGCACTAGGGCTGCTACAACTGCTACAATATATGGTGAAGATCCTATAGATGCGTTTATAACAGGAGGAGTTACTCAGTTTGTAAGTGCAGGGCTAGGTAAAGTTGGTAAGCAGTTAGAAGGGCAAGGTATAGACCTTAACTCTTTGCAAGATAAGTACCCACAGATTACAGATGCATTAGCGGCTGGGTTAGAAAGTTCTCTGACTCAAATAATTGTTAATGGAGAAATTGATGAACTTAAACTATCAAGGGCAATAACGGCACAGGTTATAACCGCTGAGTCCGTAAATAATCTTTTAGAAGATATAGGATTTGAGGACTTAATACCTACAACTGTAGATGATCCTAACACTTCTATAGACGAGTCTACACTACCAAACCTAAAAAGTCGCACTCTAACCGCTATAACAGGGACTATACAAAATACTGTATCTGCGGCACTGTCGGGAGGTAGTGGTAGCGAAGCATATGGACAGTCAATAGGTGCATACACTGCTAATGCAATTAAAGGTTCTTTAACTGAGGGTGGGTTTCAAGGGTTATTAGATGACACATCAGAGTTATTTGATAGAGTATCAGGTAACTACACTAATGTTAGAGTTGCCGCTGAAGCTATAGATAAGAATGTACTAGCAAACGCAGAGGCAGTGGGAGAATATAATGAGCTTGCTACCACCATTGGAGAAGAAGCCACAGAACTTAAAAGGCTAGATGATGCAAGGATAGCAGCGGAACAAGCACTTAGTAAAATTGTAGGAGATCCTTTTGATCCAAATAACTTAACAAGGCTCGGCCTTTCTGAAGGTGAACAGACAGCACTTTTACAAGACCTTAGTATAGCTTCAGCGGAAGCTAAAAACGCCTATGACGCGGCTCTTACTACGTTTAGAGATGATGTAGAGAATGTATACAACCCAAGACTTGTTGAGTTAAATGACACTATAAATGAAACCACAACTGCTGTTGGACAACCTGCTCGTACAGTAACAGTAGATACTCCGTATGGGCCGATAGATCGACAACAACCTGCTACTGGGTTATATAGAGAATATGCGGACTCTTTAGGTACACTTGTCTTAGGTACAGAAGCTCTAGACAAAGAGTTACAACCTTTATATAACAACATAAACGAAGGAGTAGTATCGGAGTTAAACCCCAACTTTAATGCAGAGTTTTATGTTAAGCATAACAACCTGCCCGAAGGGACAGATGCTTACGAGCATTATTTAAGTACGGGGTTGCAACAAAACTTATCTGCTAACGAAGAAACTTACAACCAACAGTTTAATATTGTTAGGAATAAGGCAATCCTTACTGCCATAGCCGCAGCGGGATTAGACCCAGCTTTATTAAATGGCAAAAATATTGAGACAATAATTAAAAAACTAGCTGGTGAGTTTGGAGATAATATAGATGCATTAGAGGCTTTTATAACTGACCCTAAGTCTAGTGAAATGCAAAACTTTGTAGGGTTATTAAATTCTGCACTAGCTGAAACCGCCGGTATAGCCACTACAGTAACAGAGGCAACAAACGAGTTATTAGAAGCCGCTGGGTTAGCTGTTCAAGAATTAGGTACTGAACTATCTGATGAGTCTAAACAAGTCCTAGTAAATAATAGTATTAATAGTAACAATCCTGCTAAAGAAATAGCTAGAGCAGAGGGCGTTACTGATATAGACATTGCTAACGGCACCGCGAGGTTAATACCTAACCCAAATACCGGACTGTTGCAGTGGGACAATATAGAACTTACTGGTGTAGTTGAGTGGGATAGTGAGCGTGACAAGTTCGTCCAAGTAAGAACTAATGATGGGGTTAGGAGTGTTTATGACCTCGACGGTAATAACTTAGGAGACGTATTATTAGTTACCAGCGGTAACGATGGACTTGACTGGCTAAAAGAAAACTCTCCAGAGCTATACCTTGCACAGCTTGCTGCGTTAGAGGAAGAGGCTGCGCGGGCAACGGGAGAAAGCAGTTGGTGGATAGACCAAGCTAAAGATGCTTTAGATCGCAGGGAAGAGGCAGGGAGTGGTATAACAGGACTTGCTAACTTCTACCGTGCTACAGAAGGAGTTCTTAGCGCCTTTAATGGTGTAGTCATAGCTATGGGTATAGACCCTAACTCCACTCCGTTTGGTAAAGGGTTAAACGAGCTAGGCGAGCTTGCAGATTCTTACTTACCCGAAGATTATGTAGCTGCTCAAGAAGCTATGAGTAAGAAGATAGGAGACGCTGTAGGGGCTGCTGCTACAGCAGAGGCTATATTTGGAGCTTTTAAAGATCACCCCACAGAGTTTCTTGCTGAGTACATTGGCGTAGAGGCCATGCAAGAATTAGTACCTTTGCTAGTTGGAGGTTTTGCTAAAGTAGGTATAAAAGGCGTTGCTGGGTTAAAAGGATATGCAGATGAAGCCGTTAGTCTTATGGCTCAACGCGGAGGTATAAGTGCAGCCTTAGCGTCTGATATGGCAGAGGCTTACGGAGGTGCTGCATCGGGTACATATGAGGAGGCGTTAGCAGTAGCGTTGCAAGCCGGTAAGTCCCAAGAAGAAGCTGAAGTATTCGCCTTAGAGCAAGCGCAGAAAGCGGGTATTGTATCTACAGCAGCAGCATTAGTTTCGGCAGGGGTAGGAGGGCTATCGTTAGAGAAAATGATACTTGGCCCTAAAAATACGTCTGGGGCGTTAAATAACGTGTTTGAGGAGATAGGAGAACGTCTTTCCAGAGGCGCTACTATAACCGCAAAAGAAGGTATAACTGAGGGTGCAGAAGAAGGATTAGTCAGTGTTGTTACAGAGTCAGCTTTTTATCAACTTGACCCTACTCGTGATGTTACAGGTAATGTAATGGCAGCGGCAATGTTTGGTGCTATAGCTGGCGGAGGTATTGCTGGAGGCACGTCGTTAGCTGTTGACACAGGAGACTTTTTAAGTAATTTTGTAGGTAATTACAACCCACAGATTAATGACTTATTGACCTCTGGCAGTACGGATCAGGCGGCGGTATCAGCGCAGCTACAAGAGTTAGGGGTAACAGACCCGTTAGTAACGTCTAACCTCATGGATGTTGCCTTTGACGAGGCTAATATAAGCAGTGCTGAAGCCTCACAAGCCTTTGCTGATGCTGGATACACTCCTAGCCAAGAAGAAATAGATAACTTTGTGCTGTCTAACTTTGGAGATGCGGATTTAGAAAACACTAGTGGTACAAAGTTTTACGATTACCTAGATCCTCGCCAGATTACTCAAGCTGAGTTAGATGCGTACACCCAAAATACAGGTATTACTCTAACTCAAAATCAAATAGATGCATTGTTAGGTAATTATTCAGATGCTCAGGATAATAGTAATAGAATACAGAATTATTTAGATAGTAATCTTAATAATAGTACTGATGCTGGTACTGATGCTGGTACTGATGCTGGTACTGATGCTGGTACTGATGCTGGTACTGATGCTGGTACTGATGCTGGTACTGATGCTGGTACTGATGCTGGTACTGATGCTG
>Ga0209535_1002094_pt1 | contig 13080 bp, 7 predicted proteins | sample LinPmetageLP28_FD_184041 | JGI IMG/M metagenome (GOLD analysis project Ga0209535, IMG submission 184041) | Marine viral communities from the Pacific Ocean - LP-28 (SPAdes) (version 2) | ecosystem: Environmental > Aquatic > Marine > Oceanic | place: Pacific Ocean | collected 2009-08-22
CAGTCAAGGCTTGTCAGATGGACAGCGAGGCGTAGTGGAAAAAGCCGCAAACGTTTCACCTACATCACCTAATCAACCATCACAACCAGATGGGGACAACCTCGCCCAACAGCTCAGACAAATTCTGCGGCCAAACGGAGGTATGTTTTAAAAATTAGATAACTATATATTATGGCTTTAACTCAAGCACAAGGTGCTGGTTCATCAAACGGACCACAACTTTACACCGCTTCCCCAGACAAGTACGTCTCTTTGGGTGATTTGGTAAACGGAACAAAAGACGACGTAAGAGACATTTACGTCTCAGCCTACGGAGACCAAGGCTTAAGCGGTCTCGTAGAAATTATCGGCGCTAAGAAGAGTGCTGGAACTTCTGACGAAACAATCTGGTTCGAAGAAGGCCGCTTAGGTCGTCGGGTGACTATGGATACTTCTGGTAACGTAACGAAGATTGACGGTACAACCAACGACAGCGAAGCAGCTGCTCTTCGAAAGTATGATGTTTTGCTTAACGGTGCTGCTCGCGTGGTCATCACTAACGAACCAGCCGATGGAACAGCATACACTGCTGTCGATATGTCAGACGGAAGTGCCTACACTTTCTTGGCTGAAGAATACACGGTTATTGGTAACGCTTACCCACAGGGTTCAGATCAGCCAACAAGACCGTTTTCTCCTCGTTTGACTCGTTATGCAAATCCATTCACTATTGTAAAGGAGAGCTTCCATGTAAGTGGATCTCAAGCCTCTAACATTGGCTGGGTAAACGTAGGCGGTCAGAACATGTGGTACTTGAAGGGTGAGCTCGACGCTCGTCGCAAGTTTATGAATATGCGTGAGGGCATGTTGGTCTTCGGTGAGAAGAACTCAACTGGCGATACTCCACCTGCATTTGGCGGAGGAGCTACTGGATCTGAAGGTTACGTAGCAGCTGTTACCACTCGCGGTGGAATTGCTACTAACCCATTCAATGCGGCTTTCAATGCGGCTAACAGCTTCGACGAAGTTATCGTAGAGATTGACAAGCAAGGAGCTCCTGCGGAAAGCGCATTGTATTTGAACAGAGAGCTTTCTATTAAGTGTGATAATCAAATCGCTGCTTCTGGAATGGGAGGAGGCGGTATCGGAGCTGCTGCTGGATTCGGTGCATTTAGCAACGACAAGGACATGGCTATCGCTATGGGCTTTAAGTCATTCACTCGTGGTGGTTACACTTTCCACAAGCATGACTGGAAGTTGTTGAACGACCCAGCTGCTGGTGGAGCTTCTGACGTAAAAGGTGCGTTGATTCCTTTGTCTGTAATTGTAGACGCTAAGACTGGTAACTCTCACCACTCGTTGGAGATGAACTACAAGTCTGCTGGCAACTACAGCAGAGAGATGGAGCACTGGGTAGAAGGCGGAGGAGTACTCGGCTACAACACTGGCGGAGAGGACTTGGCTAAGTTCAACTACCGTTCTGAGTGTAACTTGTGCGTTCGAGGTGCAAACCAGCACTTCTTGTTCAAGTGATATAATCTGTATAGAGGGAGGGGCAATTCGGCTCCTCCTTTCTATACTCTTCTTAATTTAATTTAAAATCAAAAAAAATGGCTAATACAGCTAAACGCGGACGTCCAGCAAAAGAGGCGGAACCTGCAACTATTGCAGAAAAAAAGGTAGACCTATCCAAATTCACCAACAAGGTTAAAGTGCCTGTAGAGTTTGAGATTATAGGGAGGGGTGGCATTGTCTATATGCTAAACAAATCTGAGATTATGTACTTCGACAGAGCAAAAGGCAAACAAGTTGCCTTACGTTACTGTCCTAATGAGCCTAGTGTTTATAGAGACGATCAAAACGAAAATTCCCTAAAGGGCGGGATTGTTTTTAGAGAGGGAAGGTTGTTTGTTAATGAAGAGCAACAAAACCTAAAGAACTTTCTTGAAATGCACCCAGACAACAAGTCTAATGGTGGCTCTATTTTCCAAAAGGTTGATCATTCAGCACTAGCTAAACAAGAGCTACAGATAGACTTCTTGTACGCAGATGCTGTTAACTTGATTCGCAGCAAACCAATTGACGAAATCATGTCAGTAGCAACAGCTTTTGCGATCAACACAGATCGGATGGTTGATGAGGTAAGACACGACCTCCTAGTCTTTGCTAAAAAGAACCCTAAATCATTTATTGAAGCTTTCGACAACCCAGTCATTGAGACTAAGGCTAAGGTCAAGAAGGCCATGAAGTATAATCTAATTTCTCATAAAGGTGGTCACATCGTATGGACGGACACAAACAAACATATTATCGCCGTTCCAGAAGGTAAAGACCCAGCCGACATCTTTGTTAGGTATTGCATGACCGAGACAGGTTCTGTAGTCCTTAACGAGATTGAGCGTCAGCTAGCCTAAGGGAATCTATTATATATGCGAAAGAGCCTCCGAAAGGGGGCTTTTTCTTTTTCGTATATTTGTCTCATGGCACAAGCATACGGGGCTAGCTCAACAGTTGTTTATGACACCTTGAAGAACCTTACAAATAAGGATCAGCAGGGCTTTATTAGCGACTCAGAATTTTCTCGCTTTGCCGAGATTGCCCAACTAAATATATTCAACTCATTGTTTGACGAGCTCAAAGATTCAATGAGGATGTCTAAGGCTGGGTTCAACCCAGGACGAGACAAGTCAAGAACTAAAAGAGTACAAGAAGATCTGGCTTTCTTTTCTAAGAAGTCAACGCTGTCTAAGTCGGGAGACGGGTTTACTAAGCCTGACGACCTCGCTAGGATCGTGGGTATATATACCGCTGGAGATATCCTACTTGACATCTCTACTAAGGTTCCAGTAGAGATCTGCTATGACGAGGAAAAGATTGAAAGGATTTTATTGAATAACCTTAGCGCACCTACAGAGGACTTTCCAGTTGCGTTAATTTCTGAAGATATTCAGATTTTTCCTACATCTATAAGAAAGATTGACGTTAGGTACTACAAGCAGCCAGAAGGAAGAAGCAAGACTACTGGAGCTAGAACAACTGATATGCCATCTGTAAACGCCAATGGTGTTGGCTTGGTTGACTTTGACCTTCCCTCTCACTACACTTCTGATCTCGTTTATGAAATCGGAAAGATGATAGGTCTTAATCTTAGAGACCAACAGATCGTGGCCTACACGGGTCAGGAGATGCAAACAAGAAAACAAGCTGAGACATTCTGATGGCTAGAAATACAGTACCCTTATCGCAAGTTATTAGCGACTTCATAATCACGATGGGTGAGGATGACTTCGCTAACCAGGCTTCTGACACTCAGATTCGAACTCACGCCCTTAGAGGGCTAAGAGAGATTGGGTTTGATATGTCCCGAAAGATTAAGTCTTTAAAGCTGTCGGTTAACACAGCTAACAATACCGTTGAGCTTCCAGACGATTACGTGGATTGGAGTAAGGTGGGAGTGGTCGGCGCTGACGGAATTGTTTACGTGTTGGGCGAGAACAAAAACATTAATCAATCTCAAGCTTATTCTAACCACTTAGGCGTCAAGGTAGGAACCCAGGCTGAGGCGGCGGATGATGATAGTGACGGAATACACGACAGAATAGACTCAAAGACAGCCACTGGGGGTGGATCTCCTGGAAGCCAAGATGATGTCTCACAGGGGCTTAATTCAAGCGTGTTCAGGAACTACGTGTACGGAGGCGCGGGAGCCATCTATGGAGTCGGAGGGGGACAGTATTACGGCCAGTTTAGAGTAAACTTTGACCAGAACAGAATTGAGCTTGGAGGCTCTCAGTCTTTTAACGAAGTTGTAATCGAGTATGTAGCTGACGAGGCTAGGTCTAAAAACCCAGACGTTCACGTTTATGTAGAAGAAGCTTTGATGGCCTACATGTACTATAAAATCATAGAAAGAAAGTCTTCGGTTCCTGCTAACGAAAAAGCAAGAGCACGTACAGAATACTACAACGAAAGAAGAAAAGCAAACTCAAGAATGAAGTCATTCACTAAAGAGGAAGCGTTAAAGACAATCAGGAAGAATTTCAAACAGTCACCTAAGTTCTAATGGCGATTGATAAAATAAAACTTAGAGGTCTAGCCAAAGACAAGGACGAAAGGTTCTTTGCTGAAGGCGACATGCTTGACGCTAGAAACGTCACTATGTCTACTGATGGAGAAACGTCTGGAGGTGTTGTAAAAAACACTAAGGGAACCGTCCCTGGATCTGCTGCAACTACGAGCGATCAAATACCTAACCAAAGATCTAGGGTAATAGGAAGTGTTTCTGACGATGCTAACGGGAAGGTTTACTTTTTTGTTTGGTCTACCAGTCCGTCTGTTCACGGTGTTTATGAATACGACGCATCAGCAGACACTTACAAGGTACTTATAAGGTCTACGGTGTTAGACTTTGACGAATATGGATTTGTTAAGGCTGACGTTGTAAGTGGACACTTTAGGAGAGAGGGGTCTTTAGAGACCATGATATACTTTACTGACGGGAAGAACAATCCAAGAAAGATAAATGTACAGCAGGCTTTAGAGCACAGGTTTCAGGGTTTTTCCAGTCAAGAAATAGAGCACTCTTTAGCCGTCGTAAAAGCGCCTAGCCTTTTGCCTCCTACCGTAGAACTAAAAACAGACACAAGCAGAAAGACTAACAATCTTTACGGAACCGTCTTACAATTTGCTGTACAGTATGTGTACACCAACGGAGAGAAGTCTGCTTTATCCCCTCATTCGAAGGTCGTTTACCCCAAGTATATGTCCCTTCAGGGTATAGAGTCCTCAGATGCAGATTTATTGGGGTCTGTAACCGAAGAAAACAAAGCCGAAATAAACACTAGATGGGTCAATCAGCCCTCTACCGTTTCGTACAACAAGACAGACGTTAAAGAAATTGTAATTCTTGCTAGAACGGTAAACACAAACCCCTTCTTCGTTGTAGACAGCTTTGATCCAAACCAAGACCTAGTAAAGAATGGTTCTACTGTTTATGGCTCCGCCAGCGGTATATACTCATTCTATAACGATGGATTGTACCTTTACGAAAGCGGTTCTGTAACTGACAAGGTGTTTGATGACGTCCCACACAAGGCTGTCGGGCAGGCTGTTTCTGGTGGTAGGCTTATGTATTCAAGCCCTACTTCTGGTTATGAGAACACCAACGTGCAAGGGACTCTTGCGGTCACCTATGAGGAAACACCCTCTGGAGTGTTTGTTACTGACTCTGACTCAAACCCCAGTGTAACTCACGGAAACAACACTTACGACGGGTCTTTTGAGCTTGATGTTTCTTCCGTTCCAAGTACTGTAACGGCTAATTCAAGGCTTTCTGTTTCTTTTACCTATAAACCAACACAGTTTAAGCAGTACGGTTTTTATGGGGCAAGCGGAATCGGAGGGGCTGACATAGACAACTCTATTCTAGACCTTTCGTTTACCAAGGCCGACGGAACATCTATCACGCTACAGGCTGGAGAGGCTAACGACAGTGCAGGCAGTGATTTTAACGGCGCCCTAAATATGTCGGCGCTGAACGCTAACGACAGCGTTAACGTAAACTCTAGGGTTTTTTCTGCGTTTGTAGTTATAGATGAGGAGAGCAGCAGGAGCAATGCTTGCAACAAGTTGATCCAGGCTCTTGAGAATGAAATAGCTACATACACTTACAGTATACCCAAAACGCTTGGTAATGCCACTGTTGTCTGGAAGTTAAGAGATGCCTCCGACAATCTATATGACCTTTACATGAGGAGGGTTAAGTTTGACTTAAACTTTAATTGCTCTTTTACCAACGATAAAATTAAGTGTGTTCCAAGAGTTGGAAGCTGGGACCTACCAGTTGGTTCAAATGCTTTCACCCCTGTATCATTTAGTGAGGGTGGATTTGTGTTAAGCGATAGTGACTTTTATATAGACTTCAACCTTGGAAACGGGGTTTCAGCCGCAACATCCCTAGACGCGGTTGATCAGTCTCTTTACTTCACCGCCCCAGCCACCGCCCCAGCAAATAAGAACGGAATATTTACATCTGGAACTCCAGGCAAGTGGGAGAACTACAATCTTACTCCTTCTGCCCTTAACGGAGCCTCTGCGTTTAACCTTATTGTTTCTCAGTCTTTCAAGAGGAGAACCTTTAAGGCAGGAAGCACTCACAAGTTTGGTGTTGTTTACTTTGATGAATTTGGTAGATGCGGTAATGTAAACGAACTAGGCGATACTTATGTGTTGCCGTTTGGGGACACAGGCAGGTCGGGTGATAACGGACCATGTACAATCAGCGTTACTATTACTTCCGATCCTCCTTCGTGGGCTGTGTCTTATCAGATAGTTTACTCTGATATGGGGAGCTGGGAAAAATTTGAGTCATTTGTTGTTGGTGGGGGAACGTATAAGAAAACCGATAGAGGTGCTGCTGTTGCTGGAAGCACTGGTGTCGCCGAGACGCCTCGGTACAAATCTCAAACTGACGCCATTTATGTCAGCATTAACACCCTATCTAGATATCAATCTGAAAAAGGAGCCATAAAGGACTACGTGTACACCCCAGGAGACAAGCTAAGGATTATAAGCTATAAAGACACGACAACCAACGCCCCAACGTTTTACTCTACCTCCGATGCGGATATACATGACGTAGCTGGAATCGAAGTATTCACGTCTAATATAAACCCTGAGTATGCTGGTAGTTTTGTTCAAACGAACAGGGTTGGAAAGTTTCTTAAGGTTATTCCCCCAGGAGGTCAGGCGGTAGCAAACTTCGTTCCAGACGGAACAAACTTTTGGGATAACGAGTGCTTGGTGGAAATACTAACCCCAAGAAAAGACCCACCTACCGAAATATTTTACGAAATAGGAGCATCTATTCTACTAGAAAACCCTAGGGATGGTGTGAATAGACATGGAGATGCCGTAAGCCTTACTGAAGGAAGCGTTTACTACGGGACTAGATCGGTAATAACACCTAATGTCTACGACGACGGTGACGGAAACCCTATGACCTCTTTCTCTGAAACCAACATAGAGGACTTTGATTACGACACAAGGGAGATGGAGTCTATGGACGCCTCTGATTTTGTTGCCTCTAGGTGCTGGAGCAAAGGAAGGGCTCACGTAAAGTACGATCAAGCAAAAACAAAAACCCTAGAAAACAGAATTGTATATAGCGACGAACAGGTTGACCCGTTTGGGGACACCAAGTTCTCTAACTTTAATCCAGGCTCAAATTCATTTAAGGACCTTCCAGCTACTTACGGAAGTATAAACTACATAGACGAGTACAATCAAGGTCTTGTAGCCATACAAGAGAATAAGCTGTCTTACATTCCTGTAAAGAGAAACATCATCGAGTACGCTGACGGATCTTCTGCGGTCACAGCAAACGCGAGCGTATTAGGAACGCACAAGGAAGCGAACGGAGACTTTGGTATAGGCTCTGACCAATCATCCGCTCTAGTTAGAGACGGAATGGTATTCTTTGTAGATAAATCTAGACAGAAGTCTATGATGGCGAGTGGGACAAACATGATTTCTATTTCAGACATAGAGATGAGTTCATTTCTTGAGGCTGAGATAAACGACATGGAGGCTGCTACTGGATCTGGAGGTAGAATTATAAGCGGGTATGACCCAGACGAAAACGTGTATTTGTTAACCATAGAGCCTAAGGTTAGCGGGGCTAGCACAACTTACGCTGGGGTTACTATAGGCTATTCTATATCAGACAAAAGATGGATCAGCAGATATGACTTCAAACCGTCAAACTACTGCTCTATAGACAACAAGCTTTTATCTGGTTTTTGGTATCAGAACACTGATGACACGCAGTCTTACCTGTTCAACAACCACAAGTCAACTACAATGAACACCTTCTACGGAACAGCTTACCCTACTTCCGTTAAGGTTATTTCAAAGATGTCCCCATCTGAAGTTAAGGTTTTCAATGCTGTATCTTACGAAGGTAGCGGTAACGGATACGCGATAACCTCTGGGATTACAACAAACCTGGGCCAGACGTCAGACATTCCTGTAACCTTTACTGAAAAAGAAGGCTCTTTTTATTCGGCTTTCCCTAGAGATACATCGACAAAATACACCTATTTAGGAACCCTCGCTAGCAGGATTGTGAAGGTGTGTACTATGAGTGATTACCCTAGGTTTAACAAGCTCGGCAGTAAAATCACAGGGCAAGCGGTGGCTTTTCTAGATAGCGGATCTTACACGGATTTTGGTGCTGTTCAATCGTATGACCAATCATCAGGTACTATAACATTAATTTCAGAACCTACGACCGTTAATTCTACGGGCAAGGAGATTTACTTTACTCAATACGTTAAGGATACAATGAGAGGTAACTGGGCAGAAATAGAGCTAACCAACAACCTAACCACACCACATGAGTTATATTGCGTAAACACGCATATCACAAGCTCTAAACTACATCACCCTTTAGGGCAACAATAACTATATTTGCACAATGGCCGAGAAAGCAATAGAACTGATAAAGTACCTCCCTGAGGTTTTTGGATATTTTCAAGGAAAGAAGAATATTAAGAACGAGGTAGAAAGACTTAGAAATCAAGAGCCGATCAAACAAGATCGTTTGCAGATGGATGCTGCTCTTCAAAACCTGAACAGAGCTGGCAATACCACGCAAACATCTGTAGCTCAGGAGGGGCTAGAGAGAGGCGTGCAGCAAGCCCTGGCAAACAACCCTAGAAATGTAAACCAGCTGTTGGATAAGCTCGCTACAGGTTCTGCTAAAATTTCAGAGTCAGATGCTAGACAGCGCAATGCTATTAACGCTCGCGCCATGCAAGGCAATCAAATGCTAGACGCAAGAAACTCAGCTATTGATCGTTCTAACCTGATACAGGATAGAATGCAAGAAGAGCGAGTTGCTGGGGCAGAGGCCGCTAATAACAGACTAAACATGAGAGGGCTTAGCACTCTAGGCTCCATACTGGGGGATAGCGTTGGGCTACTCGGAAATGGCTCAAACCTAAAATCAGGAATGTATGATGAGCCCTTGGGAACTACTAAGGAAGATGTTCTTGATGCTTTTGCTACAGAAAAAAGAGCTCCACTTTCAATAGCAGACATGACCCTTGATGAAAGTAAACTTCAAGATATAAGCCTTGAGGAAGAGGACATTCCCTTGGGCTTCACATTGCCAAAACGAAAATCAGCCCTGGAGGAATATATGGAGGGTGACGGTCAGTTTCAACTTCTTGAAAACAAAGGCTCTTATAACGAAGGCGGCGCTGTGGTCACCCCAGAAGGATACGACCATGACGGAGTTGATATCGACATGAGAGACGCTCAGACGGGAAAGATGGTAGGCAAGGTAGAGAGTGCTGAGATGATCGTTAACTCAGACGACACAGAGAAAGGAATTAGACTAGCCAAGAGTGACCCTAACAACCCACTATCTAAGTGGTACTTGTCTCTTACTAAGAAGTTTAGGGAGCAAGCAAAAAACAGAAAGTAATGGCTGAAAGCAAATCAACACAGAGTTTTTATCCTCAAGGTAATATTGCTGGTCAGGCAGTCAACGACTTTATCGGTCTTCAAGGAGAGCGCGTAGCTAAAGACACGCTATTGCAGAAGCAGCAACAGGCTGTTCAGGTAGCAGAGGCTAAGGCTCAAGGCGATCTCGATAAGGAGCGGATGAAGCAGTACGCTAAGGTTGTAGAAAACCAAAGGAAAGCACAAGAGGCTCAAAGAACCGCAGAGCAAAAAATGCTCAACAGTCTTCCTATTAACGATGGAGGTTTATTTAGGTCTCACTCAGACCCTATTCTAGGCATGGTTGATCAGTTCTCTTCAGACTATGGAGATGTAATTGAATCGAAAGGAATGGACTATGCTGTGTCTATGTCTAAACAGATAGACGCTTTTGCAACACAGCTTGAGAGCCTTCACGGAAAAAACATAGCAAAAGGGTTTGCTCTTCAGGGTCAATCGGGAACGCCACTTTCAGGAAAGCCTGGAATGGTTGAGGGCTATGATGATGTGATGTTTCAAAACAATATGTCAGAGCTAAATACTCCAGGGCGCTTTGAGGGGTTTATTGACGAGAACTACAGCTTAATGGTTCGAGACACCAAGTCAGGTCAGTCATTGCCAGCCGAGGAATGGACAAGGGGTCAGCTAGAAACGGTAGGTCAGAGATTTATCAGTCAGCCTAAGATGGACTACAACCAAACTGTTGACGAGCTTTTTTCTGAGCAAACACTAAACGACAAGGGATCTAAGAGAATTCCAGGATACGCTACAAATACAGCTAGGCTTGAAAACTTTTTTGAAACTCATCTTGAAGGAGACAAGAAGGAGGAAGACCCTATATTCATGACAGCAATATCTCAACACGCTAGATATGAAGGGATAACTGTTCGACAGGTTCTTGGAGACGATGCAGAAATGGATGTGGCTGTTGAAGCCTTTAAAAAAGATTGGACAAAAAGAATGACGGATTTGGTTTCTAGCGAACCAGCAAAGAAGACTGGATCTAGCGAAGCGACTGGTCGGGAGGTTGTAGAAGATCAACAGTTTGAGGTGTTTACTGAAAATCCTGCTATGCTTGAGGAGGCAAAGAGTATGTTTATGATAGGGGAGGGGTCTATTGATACCCAGGTTGAATTTATGACTGGGGTTGCTCAAATGCCCGCTGGCGTTAAATTTCAATCACCAACATTTCTTCCTGGAGTTACGGACGAAGGCAGCGAGATAATGATTAAAAACGCTTCTTTTTCTGACAACGGGGACCTTTATTTAAAGGTAAGCGGAAAGTTTAACACCATTGTAACCGAAGGTGTTCCTGAGGCTGGTATTGAACCTGTTACAAAGCCAGGAGTTGATTCCAGAGGGACTGTTCTTCAGCTGGGTGATTCCAACCACACAGAGGCATTGCAGGCAATTGGAGGAAAACTCCTTGATAAAAGTGAGTCTAAAGTAGTGTTAGACTTTTATAAATCACTATCGCTTAATCAGGCAAATTACTACGTCGGCCTTATCGCTTTATCTAAAGGAACAAACCCAGAGTTTGAAAAGAGGGTGAGGAAAGCGGTGGAAGACATGGGGGGTGTAGACTATGAGAAGCTCCAGGCGGAGCTAAGTCAATAATTTTGTAAATTAGCTTTATGAATTCAGGACCAACTCCATCGTCTCCAGATCTTAATGAGTTAATTGATCAGGGAGCGGACGACATCAACCTATACAGCCTTGGCTTTAATAGCGATCAAGTCTCAAAGGCCAGGAATCAAAAAAAAAAACCCGATCCAAGCCTAGTAGATACGGGATTAGCATCGGTAGACTCTTTATCGGAGTCTGTATCTCCTAGCCCAAACGCTGACGTACTTGACTGGTATCAGGGTAAAACAATCCTGCAAAAGAAAATCCTTCAGGACGGGAAGGTTGAAGTTGCTCCAGAAGGGGAAATGTTTGTAAAGCCATCTGTTAAAGAAATTCAAGCAAATATTTCTTCTGACGTTTTGGTTAATGACGTGCCTCTTGGTGAGGAGGAAAGATCTTTTTTTGGGGCTCCCAGTTTAACACCAGATGGAAAGAAAGCTTTGCGGCCTGACGGATCCACTAAAAGGGTCGTGGCTTTTGGGAGGGGTGCTTCGGATCGTTCTTTTCTGGCTACGACACCATACTTACCTTCAGACCCTGCCTTAGACAAGTATAAGGCTATGAGGGAAGGTCCAGCTGCTAATTACTTAGAATACAGAGGTAACGCAGTCGCAGCTGCAAAAGCTTTGATGCTAGAAGAAGAGGCTAGCCCACAAGAGAGGAGGATATATGAAACGCTGTTCAACGCTCATAAGCAAAACCCAAAAGACGCTAGGTTTTTGTTTGATGCTTTAACTGACGAAAAACTATCTAAAGCTGTCAATGAGGATCAAGGGTACATTGATTTAAGAAGTAAAGATGCTTCTAAGCTAGAAGAGATTAAAGCTAGGTTAGAGGAGAACAATTACCAAGACGACACACCAATGCCTGGTGCTCCTTCTTACATGAGGATGGAGGGTCAGTCAGCTAGGCTAAAACGTCTTGGTGATGAAGAAGCCCTTTCGTCTATGATGGCTAAAATGGCTGATGACCAGCAGACCGCTATAGCAAGGGAAAGAAGGATGGCTCTTGAGTCTGCCTACAGAAAAGCTCAAAAAGCACCAGAGGGCTCAGACAGGAAAGTAATGGGTGAGTGGGTGAAAAGGGTCAGGGCTATTGAGGAAGACCTATTTAAAGGAGGTGTTCCAGTTGATATAGATGATGATGGTGTTTTTGGGGAACCTTCAAGCACGACCAAGGATAGGTCCATTGACATGGCTTTGATGTTAGAATCTGCTCTTACCCTTGTTGCTGCTGGATCGGGCGGGTTAGCTGAATTAGCCCAAGTACCAGGCGCTGAAAAGTCATTGAGAGATTTCATGGCTGAACAGAGAGTAAGAAAAGCGGCGTTAAGATCTGAAAAGACTCAATACTCCTCTAACCTAATCGAAGATTATAAGTTTGGGAACCTAGAAGGCGATAGGCTGTTCGACTACATTGACTCAATGGTCGGAAGCGCCATAGAGAGCCTTCCGTTTACTTTAGCGGCCCTTGGGGTTGGAGCGGTAACAAAAAGCCCCACCGCCAGCGTTGCTGCGATGACCTACCTTGCTGGGGCTCAAGCGTATCAGGAATCTAAACTAGACTCAAACTTTGACGAGTTTTCTGTTAACGGTAAAAAGCTAGACACTAGGACCGTAGACGGAGCGAACATGTCTCTTAAGATACAGAGCGCGTACACATCCCTTGAAGGGCCTAACGTAATGTCAGACGAAGAGGGCAGCTACATGATTGTAGACGGTCAGAGAGTAGAGGTGAAAAAAGGAACGGGACAAAGGTTAGGGTACTCTTTTGCTGTTGGTTTAGCTGAAGGTGCTCCAGAGGCTTTTGGTGCTCACGCTCTTTTAACTATCACCAAGAGCGTATCTAAGGGTGGATCTAAGATAGCCCTAGACAGATTTTTTCAAGGAGCTTTAAACGCGGGGGGAAAAGGATTTGGCGTTGAGGCGGGTCAAGAGGCAACCACAGAATACTTAACCATCATGGCTG
>Ga0209535_1002095_pt1 | contig 13080 bp, 13 predicted proteins | sample LinPmetageLP28_FD_184041 | JGI IMG/M metagenome (GOLD analysis project Ga0209535, IMG submission 184041) | Marine viral communities from the Pacific Ocean - LP-28 (SPAdes) (version 2) | ecosystem: Environmental > Aquatic > Marine > Oceanic | place: Pacific Ocean | collected 2009-08-22
CAGAAAAACAAACGTGAGCTTGAGTGAAACGAAAGCGAACAACGATTGTTAAATACACTTCAGCTCGATTACAAGCGACAAACAAATGTGAAACAAATGTAACTCAAGTGTTAACTCGTGTTGCTGACTGATGTTAACTACTGTTAACTCAAGTCAATAGCAACTGTTAACTACTAGTTATTTTTTTTGTTTGACCACCTATCGAGGTACAGAGGGTATTAAACCAAAAACGAAAAATTTAACATTTTTACCCTCCTATAGGCCGTTTTTGTCACAGCAAACGTCAACAAGCAGGGGGGTCCGTTATATAGCATAATTTTTTATTTCAACTTTTCAGCCTTCTATGCGGCGATCTGCTTTTTACGTGTAGGTCGCCCTTGAAAACCCTTGCTAGTACTACGTCTATCAGTAGTAAAGAGGACTAAGTTAAAGAGGTCATGTTCAGCTGTATTGTATCGATTAACGAGCCGTGGTTCCTCACGTTTGGCATTTTCAAAAGGACTTGAAGTCACAATAAGCTTTTGACGAACTGAGCAATCGATCCAACTGAGATCTCTAAGTTTTGACGGAGCTACTCCCATCACAATCGAGCCATAATCAATGTCAGTAAACCAAGCATGAATCCAGTCAGAGTGTAGCTTCTCACGGTCCTTAAAATGCAAACAACGTCCTCCTTCACCTCTACCTACATAGCGGACTACAGGGGACGCACCAGTACCTGCAACATCAATATGCAGATAGCAATAAGTCAGACCAGAGCAGCGTTCTTTACGGGGACGACGACCAACCCGAAGCTGCTTAGTCTTGCTTGTTTTACCACGTGTGTCTATTGGAAGATTAACAGCCTCAGTCTTTGATAATCCTTTCGTCTTGACGCGATACATCAAAGCTTCAGGTGATATTTTCTTTCCGTGTATTTTTTTAAACTCTTTAGCTAGTTCCGTGTATTTTAAGTTTTCGTAGTTCATATCAATTATGCCTTCAATACTACAATATTAGCGAACTTAAAAAACAAATAAGAGGTTGCTAGTAAGGGATCTGGATGGATAAATATGTAGTGTACAGATTGTCTTAATAATCACTACTTTTGGAGGCTGTGTTACTTTATAAGTTGGATATTCTCTTCCTGCTTGTATTCGCAGGTTTATGAGTCAAAGGTAAAAACTACGGCAACTACGGTAGTTTCCTATATACCTGTTTTCTAAATCCACGGTCGTCTCCTCTACTATCATTTTTTTAGAAAGGGTTAGATAGGAGCGTAGCTAGCGTAGTTTCGTAGTTTGTAGAATAGATGAAGTATTAGTCAATAGAACGATGGGTCGCAATTATTTGATGGAAGGATTAAAAAATCCCTTTGGACTGAATAGCACTAGGAGAGAGAACACACCTCAAGATGTAATGAAATTTGTGGGTGAACAACTTGCGAATCCATTTGGATTAAATAATTCAGACAGATGGGACAACAGACTAGGTGGTGGCCCAAGGAATACTTCTCCAGTTCCATCTTCAGTCCCTAGTCCTACAAACAATAATCCCAACAACGCAGCAGCAATTAACGCACAATTAAAGCAGGAAGCAGCAGAAAAAGCAGCAGCGCTTGCTGTAACAAAAGGTGACTACGACCACTCTTCAGGTAACTTTGGATTAGTGCCTGATAGTACTAATGATGCAAGTAACAGCGGTAGAGATGACACTCGTATATCGACTACTGGCCTGCCGCAGACTGGAACTAGCATGAGTAAATCCTTTAACCAATTACTAGAAACGACAAACAAGTATGGATATCAACCATTTGGAGGAAAACAACTACCTACCACCGCTGGGCACCCTGATTCAAAGATCGGTCCAGTAACTAATGGAGTTGTTTACTCGGATATGTTGCAAAATTCACCCGGTTTTGGAACAGTAGGAGTTGGCCCTCTAGCGAATGGAGAAGCATACGCAAGAGCAGTAGAAGGAAAAGCTAAATCTCCAAGCAGATTGGACGCTGCACTGTCTGATACGGCAGGAATCAACTCATATATGAGTAAATTCTCCAGTGGTGACCAAGAACGTGCAGCAAATCGAGCATTTTTAGACGTTGAAGACAGCATGGAAGCACTTCGCGCTAAAGAAACGGTGAATGGCGTTGTATTTGCACAGAATCGTCACTATATTTCTGGTAAATCCGGTGATGATCAGGCAATCGGCATCGATCGTAGTCAAGCTCGCGATATATCCAGAGGGAGATCAAGTGCTCAGTCACTATTAGAAGCACATATCGCTAAAAATAAGGATGTAGGTGAAGATACTCCAGCATCTGCCCAGAATCCATTATCTGAAGCAGGAGATGCCATTGAATCTGAATTCGCTGCAGGAGCACAAACTGATTTTGCGCTAAACAATAATCAAGTTAGACCTCGAACTGGTGTTGGTCCGGTAGTTAGTCCTGATATTATTGAGAACTATGATTTCACAAAACCAGGTGCTGAGGAGGCCTACTTTAAAAAGTTAGATAGTGGTGGATTCTTTAGATAAGTAATGATCTCAAACTTTCTACAATAGTGGAAGGTTTGATAAAGCGATTGTGGCAAATTCAGATATTACTAATGGTGCTCAGTTCTTAGCCTCACTTAATCTAGACGGACAGCAACAAGTTCGTCTACGAAGTGCTGCACAAGAGATGGGTTTGACTGAAGCCGAGACATATAAGCTACTGTCACGTGCAATTAGAAAATTAGAAAGAAATAATCCCGATAATAGTAACGTTGGTAAAGTAGTTGACACATTTATCAAGCGTGCTTCTGATGTAGCAGGTGTTAATGCAAATATCCCACAAGAACTAAAGGGTATTACCACAATACCCACAAGTCAAGTGGAATCGGGAGAGTTTGGCAATCAAGATGATCTTCAAAACTTCGGTGGAGTGAATGAAAGGAACGAGACAGCAAATATAAGCCAAGCAAACGACGAAATTGCAAAAGCTCGGGGCAGACGTGATCCAAATCTTGCAACAAGAGGATATTTCGACAAAGGTGATAAGCAATACAAGACAGAAGAGATGTATATCCCAGATGGCACCCCCATGCCTGAAAGGTTTAAAGAAGATATGAAGGCAAGGGACTTTGGAGTCCAGATGCCTGATCAGTTTGCACCAGCACAACAAATCCTAGGAGGAGAACTAGCGAGACTCCAAGCAGGGATTGATACATACGGAGCAGACGCTTTTCCAGGCTCTGCTGACTTAGTGGGTCGCATTGAAGACGATTTATACGGCGCTAAAGGAGCAGAAAGAGCATTAGTTGATGAGCTTGTAAAGCAAGACCAAATCAGACAGAACGCAGAAGTCGTAGAAGCAAATAATTGGCGTGCTCAAGCTGCAGCTAATATCATTGGTCAAGATTTTGTTGTAGGTGGTCGAGGTGCTGCAGCAGACCAAGCAATAGCAAACATTGGGAACATTGCACAGTTAGGACCCGCAAAAGTCGGCTACGACTTCCAAGTATCACAAAACCCTAGAGATCTTACGGCTACTGAACCACTATCAGTGCCTATAGATCTGATTCAGGCAGAATATAGTGAACGAGCTGATGACGGTAGATTGGCCGGACCGCTTCAGCGGCAAGAGCAATGGTTGACCGATACATTCAGCGGAATGCGTGATCCACAAATGGCAGGACAATTTGACAGCGTAGGAATTAATACTAATCTTGCTGCGGCACAAGCTGCTATTGAGGGTATTAACTTTGGTACTAAACAATCACCAATTAGATTAAACCTTGGTGATGGATCAATCCGCAGCTTGGATGATCTTCAAGCAGCAGTAGAGCAAGCAACTGCATTAGGACAGCAACAAGGTATTAAATTCTACGATCTACAAGAAGATACAAGACAGAATAAGTTTGTCGCTGATCCTGGTGTTAATGAAGTACTTCAAAAAGGAGGGATGAATAAAGCTCAAAGAGAGGATGTAGCAAGAGCACTGTTTGCTTTAGAAGCAGCAAGACGTAGTCCTGTAAACCAAGTTGATAAAAACTTCTATTCAGTAGGTATGGGACAACCAGCACGTCCAGTTGAATTCGGAGGAACTCATGAATCACTAGGTGGTGGAATGGTTGGTCTTGCACAACTAGGTAATGAAAAAGTTGGTGGTGCCGAAGTTAAATCAAAACTCAGAGGTTTAACCGGTATGGTTGATAGAGATGGAAACCTTCTACCAGAAAGTGAGCAAATAAGAGGTGATCAATTAGCAGATGCTCGGATGAATCTAGTTGCTGGAGTTGCAGGCGAAGCAATCCCACGTGCCAACTTCGCACGAACTCCAAACATGGGACCTGGACCAACACGTCTGTTGTCGGAAGATGCAATCTACGATCGTATGGGGCCAGTAAATGGTCAAATTGCAAACGCAATAATCCAACGGTTTGAGCAAGCGCAAGGAACTAATCCTGATGGCTTTGGAGTACGAGTAGAGCGTCAACGCAATATGGATCCAGGTCCAACATTCAATCCGGGTCCAGATCCTTGGGACCAACCTATTGGGACAGGTAACGGTATTACACAAGAGATTCAAAGTCGCAGAGAAGGTACATCGCAGAAGGCACTACCTTACGGACTTAGTGCTTCAGCAACATCACAAGGTCCTACTCGTCCAATTACAAATGAACTAAGAAATCAACTAGCAGAACTAAGTTCAGGATATTCGGACCAAGGTCCACGGCCTGCATCTAACTTTAGTGATCCAGGTATTAAACCTGATGGACCAAGCGTCAGTCCGAGGAGGATACGACAAGAAGCTGATTATCGACAATCAGTTCGTAACCTAGGAAGAGTGCGAGGGTTCGGTCGAAATGCTGCAATCGCTGGTGGTGCAGTAGCAGGACTAGCAGGATTAGACGCTTTAATCGGCGGAGAATCAGAACGTCGTCAAGAGGGACTTTACTAATGAATTACACACGACAAGACATTCAGCAAGGCTTCAGTCTTAAGAGGCAAGCGGAGGAGACTCCAAGTAACTTTGGGATCCTAGATGGTGCCATTGAACGCCCCACAGCTGCTGGTTACGGTAAACGAATGGCAGGGCCAAAAGGTGCCCGAGCTATTCAACTAATGAATGATCCAGTTGAACAACAACGAACTGCTAATTGGATGGCGCAATTCGCTACTAATCAAGGTATGCCTTTTTGGCAAGCTAGAATGAATATGGCGAATCCCCAGCCTCAGCAGGAGCAAGCATAATGGCCTATCAACTTATACCAGCAGCTTTAATGACAGCCGGTAAAGCATTGACGGGAAGCAAACTAGCTATGGCATTTAGAAATGCACTAAACCTAGGAAAAGGGGCAAAAGCTACACAAATGATGATTCCAGGATTGGAAGTTGGAGCACAGGTACATAAAAACCGAATGGCCACAGAAGCACTAACTGATGCTGCATTCAAAAGCGGCCTAGGTAAAGCAATTTTTGGTGATATGTCTAAAGGGCAAATTGCAGGAAGACTTGGGCCTGATGCTTTCTTTGGAGGAATTGCAGCATTGCAAACACCAGGTGATATTGGTGACAAGTTAATTGCTGGTACTGGATCTGCACTTGGTGGAGGTATTGGTGGTTTAGCACTAGGTCGAGCAGGACAACGTTTTGGTGACACTGCTGGATTCTTAGCTGATGCTGCAGGTTCAATTGGTGGTGACTATATAGGTATGTCTGCTGGTGATTCAGTGATGCGAGCTAAAGACAGATTAATGGGTGGTGAAGGACTATCGCCATATGAACGTATGAGTGCAGAACAACAAGCTGCATTTGCTGAACAGATTAGACAACAGACTCTCGCAGGGGCTGGTTTAGTTCCGGGCGTAAGAGATCAATATATGTATAGCAATGGTTTAGGCTAATGAGTTGGTTCGATGAGTTTGTAGAAGGCGTAGGAAGAGATTACGGAATTGGTAGAGATGATCGCGCACAGATGTTTTACGACGAACGTAAACGTCGTGGTTTAGATAATGATTCACAGATGTTTGTGAATATGACAGCTACTCACCCAGTTTCAACGCGACTACGTGAAATAGCAGGGAGAGCTACTCCTGAAGCAGTACAAGCTCGAAAAGCAGCAGGCTATGGACTACTGCCAACAAGACCAGGACAAGCCGGTCAAGTTGTTGGATCAATCGCTGCTGATATAACTCAAGATGCATCACGTAGTTTTTGGTGGCTAATGAATGCAGCACAGGCTTCGGGTAATGTAATAAACGAAGCAACCATCGCTGCAGTAAATCCAGATTTATACGGATCTCAGAAAACAGACATAAATTATAGAGACATTAAGTCACTTGAAGATATAGATTGGGCACAGAAAAATAGTCAAGGAGATATAGAAAGAGTGCCAGGTGTCTTTTCTAAAGACGGTAAGGCAGCAAAGAAAAATTATAGAAGTGGATATGTCACCGCCTTAGGAATTCCAGCTGGTGTAGCAATCAATAATGCACTAGGACTGCTAACACCTTTTGGTGGTGCTGAAGGTTACGAAGCTGTGATGCCAAGTGAGAACGACCCATCAAAGACGTCCAATGTTGTAGGTGAAGTTGCTGCTAAATATATCCTTGGCAGAACGGGTAACTTACTTGATTATGATGAATTTAAAAAAGTAAGACCTGATGTTAGTAAAGGTGAGTACAACGCATATAAAGCATTTAAGTACGATAAGGCATTAGATCTAAATCCATTTGATGATGGTAAGATTAATCCACTGCCTGGAAGCATAATCAAAGCAACTAATGATGGAATCCATGGTCCTGAGGTTCAGTTCCTTGGTAGATCATTACCTCTCACAACAGCAGCAGTACCCTTCGCTTCTGCAGTCTTAGGTGGTGCACTTGGAGTGCGTCGCGGTAAACGTTACAGGCCAGGTGGGGATATGTTTGGAACACCAGATCCTGATGCTGTGAAACGTGGAATGATTGGTGGAACAGTTGGTGCTGCAGGCGGCATTGCATTAGGTAATCTTTTAGAAGGTGAGCGTCGGCGTCGCAATGAAGCTAGCAATCAAGCTTACTATGACTCACTTTGATAAACTATATAAATAACATGAGCTAGAAATATGAGATTTGCAAACTTGGGCCCAAATGGTAGTAATTATGTAGCAGCAGCTCAGGGCGCTAATAGCGGATTGCAGGATATATTGACAGAAACAAGAACAGACTATTCTGGGTTAGCCAATCTAAAGCTTCGTAGTGACGCTAACGAGAGAATAGCAGGAACGAAACTAATGGCTGATCTCACGAATTTAGGTATTAATAGTTTCAGGGATGTTAATAAGGGTAAGTATGCTGCAGAGGCTATAGAAGCACGAGGATCCGAAAATGCATCGGCAATAAATTCAGTAGGTGTTTCTAATTTAGTACAAGGAGTTGGAAGTGGTATTTTAGAGGGATTGGCTGACCGTAGGAATTGGAAGGATGCAACAGATATAGGATTTCCAGGAAACCAAGTTGACGTAAATGGACGACTTAGATATTAACGCTAAAATAAATAAAGTATACGAGATATACCCATGGCGATGAGCTTTAGAAGTAATCAATCAGTTCCTGATTTTTCACCACCATCATTTGCATCAGGCGCAAGTGGTGGCAATTATGGTGCAGCAGCTGGAGTAGTTGACATAGCAGATGCACTTGGTGCTTTAGCTGCTACTCGTACTCCGGTTGATAGGATCTACAGTGCAGCAATGCAAAATGCTACAGCTGAAAAGGTTGCGGCTATCGGCGCAGAGGCAAGTGTATTAGGAACTGGTTTACAAGCTTACGGGCAAACTAGAAGTGCCAAACTACAAGCTGAAGCGGCAGAAAAAGCAGCAGCAGAAAAAGCAGCAGCACAAAAAACTAGTGGATTTATGAGTGCATTTGGAGGCATTGCTGGTGCAGGTCTAAAGTTATTAACCGGTGGAATAGGTTAAAACAAAACATGCATTTGCAACTGTGTAAAATAGTAAGAGATAAAGCAATAAATTAAAATGGCTGGTCCTCTAACACCTTTGATCCCCCTATTAGCTCCTGCAGCCAAAGGTTTATTTTGGACCGGAACTGCAGCAGGCGCTGCTGGTGGTGCTGCCGCAGGTTATGATTGGTTTAGTGGGATTGGTAAGAAGGCACGTAAAGATATTATTAGAGAGGGACCAGATAGCTTCGGTGATTATGATGTACCATTACACTTAAGACCTTTTATTGATGTTGACTCCTTAGAAGACTCACGTAATAAATACGTGATGGACCTTGCTAAAAAAGAAGTTGCAGATTTACAAGCACTCGATCCCAGTTTGCAACTTACAAATGGGATGACTGGTGCCGACTTCAAGAAAAAGTATGCAACGCAAATTGCTGCAGCTCAACTAAAGAATAAGTTAGGTGAAATTAAAAAGATAGATCATGCAAATTTTAACAGTCCTCAACAGGTAGAGGAGAGACGTGTACGTGAAGCGCAAAGAACCGACTTATTAAATCAGCAGAGTCTAAGTCGTCAAGATACAAACAATCGTTTCTTGTATTCAGAACGCATGGCAGATAAACGACGTGCACACGAAGCACAGGAAGGTAAATTAATTCGTAGTCATCAATCTGAGTTAGCAGAAAATAGTAACAACTTGACAATGCAAATGTCACTAATGCAGAATGATTTGTCTGAAAAGAGGATGGACTACGACCGTGAAACACGACGTCTGGATAAGCGATCTGCAGCTATTGCACAGTTGATGTCAGGACTTGGTGCACTGGGTGGGGCATTTGCTGTTTAATTACTGAAATGCATCAAAGGCAGCGTAAGCACCTTGTAACCGTCGCTCAGTATGTGGAACACCTGGCCGTATGAAGTTGGATTGTAGATAGCTTGAAGCGTCGTCAATGTTCTGTGTCTGAAGAAATCCATCCATACTTCCATCGTTTGTCCAATGTTGACCGTGGTTCCCCTTCATTTCAGATAACAAGAAACTGCTGTTTGCTTCAAAACTAGTAGGACTTAAGCCTTTACTTGCAGCAAATGCTTCGAAATTATCTCTACGTTTAGAGTTATCAGTATTTGTCCATTGCAAATGTCCTCGTCCTCTAGTGCCATATGCATTAGGAGCGTACTCTTCATCAGCTTGGAAGTTATCACTTTCTACTTTCAAATGTCCAACTAATGCAGCAGCCTGAGGTTTAGACATCCCTGATTCTGTAAGCATTTTCATATATGCTTGACCAGTCTCACTTGACTTAAGGTTAGCCGCTCCTGTAACAGTACTTGGCTTATATGGTTCAGCAGAAAAAGTTCCATGCGCTTCTAATGCAGCCTCGTGGCTCTTCTTGAGAGAATCACGTTTTGCTTTATTCATATTAAAGAGTCCTAACAGATCAGCCTTCGGTCTTTCTCTACCTTTAGTACTATCACTAGCTGCAAGATATCCAGCTCCTAACATCCTCCCAGCAGCAGCTATACCACCTGCTTTACGTAGGCCAGTATTAATTTCAGATTTTTTATTAAATAGATCGATATCAATTTCATCACGTTTCTGACCTGCGTACACCTTTTGAGCAACGTTAGTAAGGTCTTTTTCTGCCTTCATGCCAGCAATCCTAATGTCAGAAGCGGTATTCATCGCTACGATATTAAGGCCAGCATGATCCGGTCTAGATTTCAATTGAGCAGTAAGAACTTTTGAATAACTGTTTGATGCAGCTTTACCTGCAGCTGCATATTTTCCAGCGTTACTACCACCAAGAGAAGCAAACCTCATTATCAGTCTCAAATACGCCTGTATATATTCTATGATATCTATATAGATAGAATATATGTATATTCAACTTGAAAAGATAATGGATAGCTATAGCCCAGTATCAAATTACAGCGACCCCAATAAGTCTTCTAAGAAGAATGATACAGATTCGATTTATCAAGGCATGTATGGTCTTAATGAAATAATGGGGAGTATCTATAATCCAGAAGGAGAACAAAGTGAGGCAGAAAAAGCATCAAGAGATGCATCCAAATATAGAATCTTTGAGTCAGGATTTGACGCACAATTAACGCAAGCGCTTGGTTATCAGCAATCAGAAATTACTCAAGAAAATATGCTTGCAGCTGCGAATTTAGAGCAGAGAAATACAGCTACAAACATGGAGAATGAGTTTAACTATGGAATGCAATCCATGGCTGCTCAGGCTGGAATGCAAAATCAATTTGCAGATAATCAACACAACCGAGACTTGGGCACCATAATGGCAACAGGTGCAGAAAATAGTCTTCAAAAACAAGAGCAAGGATCTCAAGACCGCTTGACAGCTCAGGTTCAAGGTGAGAATGCAGTTAACTTAGCTGCAACACAAGGTGAATATAATGTGATGGGTCAGCAGATTGTCGCTGACGCTAATAAATTTTCAGCTCAGGCTTCTAAAGATGCATCTGAGTTTGGTTCTACTCAAACAAGAGCTGCATCTGAGTATGGTTCAGATGCTTCAAAAGAAAATGTAAAAAGGCAGGCTGAGTCAGAGGATAGAAGGACTGATGCTCAAGCAACAACAGAAGATAAAAGGACTGAAGCTGTAGAACGAGCCTCTATATTTGGATCACAAGCTTCTAAAGATGCATCTGAGTTTGGTTCTACTCAAACAAGAGCTGCATCTGAGTTTGGTTCTACTCAAACAAGAGCTGCATCTGAGTTTGGCTCTACTCAATCAAGAGCTGCATCTGAGTTTGGTTCTACTCAAACAAGAGCTGCATCTGAGTTTGGCTCTACTCAATCAAGAGCTGCATCTGAGTTTGGTGCTACTCAATCGAGAGCTGCATCTGAGTATGGTGCTGATAGAACAGTTGATGCAACAGAACTACAAACTGAAGCTTCTAAGAAAAATACATTAACTCAAGCTGCAGAAGAAAGGGAAAGAACAAAAGCATCTATCACAAATACAGGTAGAACAGCTACTGCATCAGAATTTGGAGCGACGGCTAGTAAAGAAGCTGCGACTTATGGTGCTGATAGGTCATTAGATGCAACAGGGCTTCAAACTGCTTCCGAGGATAAAAGAACTGCAGCTGTAGAACGAGCTGATAAATTCAAAACTGAAGCTTCGATTACAAATACAGACACTCAAGCGGATGCATCTATATTTGGATCACAAGCTTCTAAAGATGCTTCTACATATGGTGCTGATAGAACTGTTGATGCAACAGAGCTTCAAACTGAAGCTTCTAAAGCAAATGTAACAAGGCAGGCAGAGTCTGAAGATACAAGAACTGCTGCTTCTATAACAAATACAGCAAGACAGGCTGACTCAGAAGATACAAGATCTGCTGCTTCTGTTACAAATACTGGTAGAACAGCTGCTGCATCAGAAAATGTTGCACAGAGTGCGGCAGGAGCGTCAAGATATGGTGCTGATGCAACAAAAGCTGCAAGTATATATGGAGCAGATGCAACCATTAGGAATACTCAAGCAACAGGTAATCAGCAAAGGGAAACTATGGGATATCAAGATAGGCTGGATTCAGCAAAAGCTAGAAGGCAGTCTGCGCGTAGTCGTTCCTTGGCGAGGTCATTCTGATGACAACCAAGACTTCAGCAACCGCAAAAGTTTATCTTACGTATGTTGATCAATGGCTAGACACTCTACCTGCTGCTGAAAGTGAGGACTTCAAAGAGTTTGCAGAAGTTACACCAAGTATTATTGAAATTTGGGTATATGCAGGAATACTTCAATACCCAGGAACATTCAATGATATGAGTCGTTGGGTCAAAATGAAGTATAAGAAATTAAACCGTAGAGAAATACTCAATAGTGAAATTGCTGCACTTCATTCAGACATTCAAGATCTGAGAATGGCGATCAATTCTGGTGAGGTCAAAGCTGACAATGGATGCCAACGTCTTGCTGCTTTAGAGAAAGAACTTCGCAGTCACATTGAAACATCAGACAAGATGAACCGCACAACTGATAAACGTGGACTGGTACTTGCTGGTGCTGATCGTGTGATGCGTGAGATGACCACCATCTTTAAAGATGATCCACAGTTTGCAGAGCCAATTGAAAACGCAATGAATGCCGTTTGGGCAAAAGTGTACAGCGAGTTAAGTAATGCTTGATCTACCACAATTTCCAACAATCAAAGATGCATCGGCAGGGACTCTTCAACTAGGTAATACGCTTGATAAACGTCTGCCAAGTATGCCATCAGGTGATTTAAATGATCTAGGATTTACAAACTATAGGCAGCTAGAAGCAGAAAAATTAATGACTGAAATGAGAGTTGTCTTTGATATCTCGCGTCAACAAGCAGCACGTAGTAAAGCAATTGCTAAAGCAAGAGGACGGCAATCTCAAAGAGCAGCAGAGCGCCGATAGACTGTAGGAAAGATAACTTACCTATATGGCAATACCTAGCGCTGCTTTAGCTTACCGTCGTTCAGCATTAATGACGGCAACTAAAGTAACGACTAAGGCTCCTACACCTGAAGTACTAAGAGCACGTGATGATTTTAAGGACTTCTGTACCGTGATGGGTAAAGCTCCTGCAAAACATATGTTGGAATGGCATAATGAATTATGTTCTGGTGTAGATACAGAATGCTTATTAGGCATTGGTGGGCCTAATACTGATATTCTTGCACCACGTGGATCTGCTAAATCAACTGTCCTAGGACTATTTGCAGCTTGGATGATAGGTAGACACACCGCAGCCAAGAAAATGATGCGTATACTATATATTGCATACATGGTTGATATCAGTAGAGCCAAGAGTGCAACCATCAAAGGTATATTAACAAGTAAAAAATACCGTGAAGTCTTTCCAATGGTAAGGCTGTCAAAAATTAAACGTTCGGACGAATACTGGAGTATTGATTATGACTTTGCAGGCATTGACACAGCAGGCGAGGAAGCTTTCACAATTGCATGTGGTGGTCTCAAAGGTGCAATCACCTCTAAACGATCGCAGCTGGTGCTTATTGATGACCCTATCAAATCTGCCGCTTCGATCAACAACCCAGACATTCGCCGTGAGATGGAGCAGACGTGGTCTAACGTTATCGCACCAACGATGTTTCAAGGTGCACGGGCTGTCTGTCTGGGAACCCGCTTTCAC
>Ga0209535_1002096_pt1 | contig 13069 bp, 21 predicted proteins | sample LinPmetageLP28_FD_184041 | JGI IMG/M metagenome (GOLD analysis project Ga0209535, IMG submission 184041) | Marine viral communities from the Pacific Ocean - LP-28 (SPAdes) (version 2) | ecosystem: Environmental > Aquatic > Marine > Oceanic | place: Pacific Ocean | collected 2009-08-22
CGTGCTCGGCCCCGATGCTAATGATGGCAAGTTGTACTTCACCCTCGCGGCTTTTTCCCAAGACTATACAGCGCTAGGGTCGGCCAAACTTGTTCTTGAGATTGAACCCGCGTACTAGGGAGCGGTAATGGCGGACAACGTAGGCGGCGTTTTGATGGGCGCTGGCGGCGGTGCCGCGACGGGCGCGGAAGTTGGTTCAATGTTCGGAGGCAAGGGTGAGCTCATTGGGGCAGCTCTCGGGGCTATAGGTGGCGGACTCTCGGCACAGGAGCGGTCCGAAGCGGAGAACCTAGCAGGCATGTTCGCTCCTGAGCAGGCAAACCCCTGTCCTGAAGGCTACATTTTTGACCAAGCGCAGGGCCGTTGTGTGGCTACAAAGTCCACGCAGCAAAAACTGGCTATGCTCAAAGGTATGCAGGACACAAAAGCGGGCCAGCAGCTAGAGGGTAAAATCTCCGAGGCGATCTTAGGCGCGCTAGGCAGAGGCGGGGATAAAACCTCAGAGGTTGACACGTCGGCAGAGAGCTCTTGATGGAAGAGATAACTGTCAGCGCCCAGGGCCACAGAGTCAAGACGTTGGCGCAGTTACTTAAGCACGCCAACGTAGACCGAAAAATGTGGCGCGTGTCGAGCTGGAAGTGCAACTCATGGGAGCAGAGCGTCAAAGGCGGCGAGGATACGATAACGCTATACCAGGTTAAGGCGTACCTTGAGCGCAAGATTGAGCCTGACCGCCAACCTGCATACCCCCCAAAGTGTATGCCTCGAACCGAACGTCCGCCTCGGCACGACGGGCTTAAGACTTGTCTCTTCGTGCCTGATTTGCAGTTGGGCTTTGCGTGGCGTGACCGCTACACATACCTCGACCCGATGCACGACCGCACCGCAATGGATGCTGTGGTCTCGATGGCCCGTGCCATGCAGCCAGAGGTGCTGGTACTCTTAGGGGATATGTTAGACCTCGCTCCGTGGTCTACACGCTTTCCGCGTAAACCAGAGTATAGGCAGACGACTCAGCCCGCGATTGACGAGTTGCACTGGTGGTTGGCGGACTTGCGCAAGGCGTCCCCCTCGTCCAAAATCCTGTACTTGGCTGGCAATCATGAGGAGCGCATCGCCAAAGCAGCGGTTGAGCTTCTGCCCGAAGCGACGGGTGTAGCCCCTGCGCTGGAGACAGACCCTGTTCTTAGCCTCAACAGGCTGCTTCACTTGGACAAGCTGGACATCGACTACGTCGGCCCGTATGGTGCAGACTGGTGGCTGTGGCCCGAGTCGAACTCTCCTGTGCGCGTGACCCACGGCACCAAGGTGCGCGCAGGCAGCGGTGCTACGGCCACAGCAATCGCCAAGACAGCGCGCTGGTCCGAGGTTTACGGGCACATCCACAAGGTTGAGTTTGTGCAGAAGACCTTCCACGGACCCGATGGTCCTCGGCAAATCACAGCCTGTAGCCCTGGATGTCTTGTACGCATTCCGGGTCCGACACCAGGCGTTTCTCTCACTCCCGACTGGCAACAAGGCGTTGGAGTCGCTATACTTGACGAGAACACCAATGACGTTCATATGCAGGTACTTCCAATCACTAATGGCCGGATCGTTTGGAACGGTCGCGTCTTTGAAGGGCATGACCCCTATGAGCGCATCGCTTTCGAAACCGGATGGAAACAGTTTATCGGAGATAAAAATGGCAGGTAAAAAGAAGTTCAACATCTTTAAGCTCGTGGCCCGCATTCTTCGTGTCGGTCGGAAGATCACCCTCGCCTTGTCGGACGATCAGAAGATCACACCAGACGAGCGTGACGAAATCATCGCACTCTTGCTGTCGGAGGTCACCGCGTACCTCGACGAAGTCATGGGGTAATCAATGGCTCTTACACAGAATAATCAGTTTACAGCGGTAGACTTTCGGTACTTCCGAGACACGGCTCTTACTGGGGCGACGTCTAGGCCCAATGTTTTTGGAACTTCAGGTAAGCTGTACTCTATCTTTGTGAACAACACTTCAGGAAGTCCCGCCACCGGATACCTCAAGCTGTATGACACGAACTTGCCCGTGACTGAAGGAACCACGGTTCCGTCGTTTATCTTTAAGATCTCCGCGAGCGTAATCGAAAACTTTACCTTTCCAGAAGGGCTGACTTTCTCTTCAGGACTCGGCTATACGATTAGCGATTCACCGGGAACCAACGCAGGTGCCACGATTAACGCAATCGGGAACCTGATCTTTACATTTAAGTGAGGCGTTAAATGGCTGCTGCAATCACAACACTCGCCGCTACGCTTGGTGGCTCTGTTTTATCCGACACCGCTGTGACCAATGCAGTAGTGGCGAACGCAACGGTTGGCGGCGCTGGGGCCACGACGAACATCTACCACATTGAGTTCGACAATACCTCGAATAGCTCTGTCACCTATTTGAAGATATACGAGAACGTAAATCCGACAATGGGCGGAAGTGCGGCAACCGACGAGCCTTCTTTCGTGCTAGCAGCCGCCGCGTCCACCAAAGAATACGTCTCGGTGCCTTCGGCCATCGCGCACTCAACAGGCTTTTCGTACATTGCAACAACAACGCAGGCGGAAGCTGGCAGTCCCTCGGCTCCGAGCAACGTTTGTTCGCTGGCGATGATCTACACTAAGAGCTAGCCGCGCAGTCGAACGGAGAAGTATTCGGCGTCCCCAAGGATGTCAGTCTCCGTGCCCGACCAGACCGAGGGCAAGACCTCATCAGCCGCGCCGATGTTTCTCCAGACCACCCCGTCTTCGTTGAGGCGTAGGTTTGCTTCAAGCACAAGAAGGTTCTGCCCACGCTTCAAGGCAATGAACGAATGGCCTCTAGCCCAACGCTCGTCCCACTTCTGATAAAGATACCAGCCGTTGCCGGTGCCTTTTGTGGTGATGCCCATGTCTGCGGCTGTAGTAAGCGGACCCCATAGGTCTTCCCGACTCCACATCTGCCACTGCTTGTAGCGAGCGAAGTTCCAGTCGAGCTTCGGATATACTTGGGCGAGCAGACCGTAGGTGAAAGACGAGCAGTCAATCTCTCGAGTGCCGGTGTCAATCAGAGTAGACGGAGCTCCGGGTATGCCAGGCGGGTAGTCCACCTTGTGCCCGTAAGTGTAGCCCTCCCAAACAGGAAGGCATGCTAGGATTCTGTTGCGGAGACGAGGGTTGCCCACCTCCGAAGGATACAAGCCAACAAGACACTGGTCCATCACGCCCTCACTAAGTCCCACCCAAGGGACATAAAATCGTAGTCTTCGGGTAACACGGTAGTCTGCACAAACACACCTGCGCAGGGCACATTCCTAAGACAGCGCATAACCCTGCCCAAAGTGATTGGGTCATACGCTCTGTCGGGCAGAATGAACAGAGCTCTAGGGCCTCCTAGAAGAGCGCCTGCGAGCGCGACGGCGAGCGCCACTGTCTCTACCCCTGACGGCACGACGATGCCTCCACCGATGCCAAGGCGGATGCGTCCGCCCGTCTCTGAGAACTCCGCCCTGCCAACCTGCTCGGGCAGGTAGCGGTTGATGCTGTCCTCCAGAGAATCGAACGCGCCCTTCACAAAAATGAGGGCCTCCGTTTCGACCTGTAGCTTGATGTCCCGGAACTTTACAATCTCTGCCTCGGCCTCCGCAAGGGCTTCTTCGGCTTCGTCCGGTATGTAGATGCCGTAGGAACACATATGCCCGATGGCTATGTTGAGTTCTCTCACCCGCTTTTGGGCGCGACGCAGTTCTGAAGCGGCCCACTTCTGAACAGAGACGAGAGCCTTGCGGTACGATCCGTGACGCCGCACCTGCGCGTCCCAGCCTGGGACATCGAGCACGATGGGATGATCGTCGTCGTCCATGTGTTGAAGCAGAAACTCGACTAGACGACTGTGCCCACCAGTGAGCGCGTCCATCGCCATCGAAACCACATTGTCGAAACGGTCACTACGGTCACCCCAGTCAACTTCCTCACCGTCCACAATGAGGTGGCAGTACAACTCCGCGCCCCTCGGAGCTAGGAACCGGAGGTCGGCTTTGCTCCGGACATCCTTGCCCGCCGCATCGAAGGCAGTGTCGAATGCTCCAAGCTCAATCGAATGGATGATGGAGCTTTTGCCTGACCCATTGCGTCCGTAAATGAGGTTGTACGGAGAGGCGAACTGCAGGTCAATCCTCCCCTTTACATTTGAGTAGATTGCCTCAATCATTTGTCCTCCCGATAAAGCTCTTGGTACATGTAGCCAGGCAGCTCGAACAACTTCTGCCCCATCGCTCTGTTGTTCTCTTCGTACTCTCTCTGTACTTGGTTTACCTTTCGGTTCACGGCCCTCTCTACTATGCTGGTGAGGTCGTTGGTTCTCTTATTGATTTCGATGAGGACAAGCGCAGTCAGGTCTTCCTTCATTCCCAACAACTTCGGGGCCTGGTCTATCCACTCTTGAGAGTGGCTTATGACTTTCCGCGCCCGTATCTCGGCACGATCTGCCTCTGCTCTGGCGAAGGCCCGGAGACGAATCATCTCATCCTCAAGGATGGCGACCCGCTCTTCTAGTTCACTCATGGGCGTGCGCTTCTTGTTTTCTGCGTAGCTCGCGATCCCCTGCTCAAGCCGGAGCTGTCGTACCCGACCCGCACTCAACGAATACTTCATAGCTAGAGCACGGTCTGTATCCGTACCCAACTCTTCCATAAGCTGCCTTCTAGTAGGCGACCACGCTTTGATGTTATGGTCCGGCTTCTTCCTCATGTGTCCTCCCTAGACATCTTTCCAAGTCATTCCAATCTCTGCTTCCGCAGTGAAGGTAACGTCGAGACCATCCACCTTGCGTGTCAAGGTTTCGTCAACGATCTGCTTGACCTCCTGCGCCCTGTCTTCTGGGACCGACAAGAGCACAGCATCGTGTAGCTGGTTGACCAACCCTATCTTGTTGTCGAAGTCGAAGGGGATATGCTTCTCCACTAACTCCAGCATGGACATGCCAACCACGGCAAAGCCCCCTGCCTGCACGCCGAAGTTGAGGATGGCGTTGTAGTCCTCCTCCGCAAAGTAGCGGCGGCGCATCCACACGCACTCGGCAGTGTGACCAAAGTTCTTGAACTGGTCGAGAGTGTTCTTCCACCACGCCTCGAACTCCGGGGCCTGGGACTTCCACCGTCGATGCAGTACGCGAATCTGGCGTAGGTCGTAGTGGGCGTACAGCATATTGCCGTCGTCGTCTTCTGCCCGTTGGATTATCTCGTGAACTTTAGGAGCGGACGCGCCGTATAGCGAGGCAAAGCAGATTGTCTTCGCGAGGTTGCGGAGTTGCTTGAACTGGCCCTTGCCCTTGCCCATCTTGGTATCCGGCGCACCTTCCGCATTCCAGAAGACGTCTCCGAACATGAGGTCTGCGGTGAGGTTGTGTGGGTCAATCTCTTTTTTCTCGAAGGCGTCGAGGTAGTGCTGGGCCTGTGCCAGCGCGGACGCGAAGCGTAGTTCGAGTTGATCATAGTCTGCACCGACGAAGACGCAACCGTCTGGAGGGATGTACATATCGCGTAGGTTATAGGGTATGTTTTGGAAGTTAGGGTTAGCAGAAGAGAGTCTTCCGGTAACTGTTCCGTGCGACTTATAGTCAGGGTAAACGTATCCATCTTTGACGTGGCCTCCATCAGGGCTGAAGTTTCGTATGTATGTGGAGAGTTGCTTCTCCGCTCGGCGGTAGAATCGAAGCGCCCGTATGAAGGCGAGCTGCTCCTCGTCCGCCAAAGGGTTGACCGACAGCACGCGGAGAGAGGCGGCGTCAGTCGAAGGCTCGCCCGACAGTGTGTAGTCGTGCGGAGGCAGCGCCCACTTGTCGAACAACAGCCGACGTAGCTGGGCGTGAGAGTTGGGGTTGACGCCAGGCTGGATTACCTGCAGTTCCTTACGCCACTTAAATGCAATCTCGTTCTGCTTTTCGAGATGCTTGAGCCTAGTGGGTTCATGAATGCGCATGCCCATCCGCCGCATACCAACACATAAGTTCTGGATGCGGTGGTCGATGTCAATCAATCCGGTCTGCCCACGGTCTCGAACCTTGTCGAGCAAAGGCTGCACAATCCGGGCAGTCACAGCCACGTCGGTGGCGCAGTATTGGTGGAGCTCCTCGTCTGTCTTGGCGGTCACGCCCGCGTGGTCAGCCTTCCATGCAGGCACGTCGGTATACACCGAGCCAACAAAGCCGAGGCCGTGCGGATACTCAGACGCCGCCAGCTTGTGGAGCAGTAGCGTATCTACAACTGGTGCAGGGGTAACACCCAGATGCTGCTCCACAACAAGCCGATCAAAGTAACCTGCATTGTGACCACAAATCCGAACTTTAGATTGCTCATCAAACACCTCGCGGAGCAGGTCTTTTATCACCCTCTCATCTTCCGGCGAGTATAATCTTGTGACCCCGTCGATACTTAGGAACCCCAGCAGTAAAACTTCATCTTCAGTTCCTATGCCTATACACCTCAAGCCTGCGGTCAGGGCGTCGATTGCGTCAGTCTCCACGTCATACGTCAACAACCAATCTTCTTTCTGAGCACGACAGAAAAATGCCCGCACTACATCTGGGGTAGGATTGTAATGAACGATGGGGTCTTCCCAGTTCAACCGTCCCCGATGGTGGCGAATGGCCTTCTGGACATCACTGTGCAGCACGGGCCTCAGATGCGGCTGCGCGTTGAGTTGATACGGATGGTAGGTAGGTAGAACCTTGAGGCCACCGGAGACCGTAGGGCCACCTCTGACAGCCTCCAGCGACGGGTTGCCAGGCAGTACAGCCTTGGCTGCTAACGGCCCGCAGGTGATGACGGTCTCGTACCGACTGAGCTCCTCCTCAACATGGCCTCGACATGCCTCGATCGGAGACATCTCCAGAGGCCTGCCCTCCGACTTCAGCTTCCGGTTACGCTTCTTCAGTAACTGGAGAAACATCTTCGGGTTGTCCTTCGGCCACCGACAACCGACTACATACCCGTAGTCTACGTTGTGCGGTTTAACACGAGCTGACTCCAAGGCGTCCTTCATGGCGACACCGTGCTCGTCTGCCCACGCTCTGCTCAATGCAGACGCCTGCTTGGATGGCGCATCGCCGAGCACGAGTACGGCGGAATCGTTGTGCAGAAAGTCCACACGACGCCATCGCCCCTCGGACTGCCAGTATTTTCGGAGCGGACAGTTATTGCATTTAGCTTTGTCAAAGGACATTGTCACCACCTACTTGAGGGACGTCGTCGTCAAGTCCCAGCACTCTATCAAACCATTGGAACCAAGAGTCAAACTCATCGGGGCCAGTGAACCCTAGGCCGGTGTACTTGCCGTCCTCTAGGTTTACTCTGCCCTTGTTTTTAAGTGCCGCAAATCCTGCCCGCTCCATTGGGGTGCAGTCCGCCGCCGGGACTTCCCATTCAAACAACAGCCGCTCTAGCGCGGCAGTCTCGGGAACGGTCAGCTCACTCATCAGGTGGGTCGAGTGTAATAAATGCAGGGGGCTCTCCCGTCTTTACCCCGGAGTAGACCAAGACCAGCGAGCTACACTTAGTGCAGGTCAGATTGGTCACAGTGTCATATATCGTAGAGCCCTCTGCTATGTGGTCTCCGCCCCAGATGAGCTCGGTGTCTTCGCAAAATAAACAGTTCATGGTTTCTCCAAAAGCGGGGGCCTCTGCGCGGACAGGCGCAAACAACTCAAACTACCTGCCCTAACTCTGTTCGAGGGTAGAGCCTGCAAAGACCCCAGCTTGAGATAAATGGGACGCCCCTCGAAAGGTAACCAGCCTCCTACCTAGCAGCGTAAAGGACAACACCACTGCCAAGATTGGGACGCCCCAAGATGATTAGAACGGCATGTCGTCGTCAGGCGTTAGTTCCGCCCTAGCCACGCGAGCCTCGGCTGCGACCTGGATGCGAGACACAGCCTGTGTTTCGGTAACCCACTCCGCTTCCGCGAACGACCCTTCACCAATCGGAGGGGTGAACTCAATCCACCCCTGCTGACCGATGACGTGCTTCTCGTCGTCCAAGCCCTCGTTCATGATCTGCCGCGCCTCCTCTCCACTGAAGCCAAACGACTCCAGCATTCGGACCCACCGTGCGCGAGGCCACTTGAGCTCCGCAGTCGGAATCAAGATGCGTCCGTAGCACACCTTGCCTTTCTGCGCGCCCTCGGTGACCTCGGCCATCCACGACATCATGTTGTTGCCGCTCTTGCTCACCTCCGGCTTGAGGTTCTTGACCTCAACCTGGTAGATGCCACGGGTCTCCAGCTTGCCGCCGGTCATATCGTCTGTCTTGGCTCTGAAAATAACAGCCATCTCACTCTCCCTTGCTACTAGAAGTTGGCGAAAAAATCGTCCAACAGGTTGGTTTTATGGCGGCGAATCACCGCGCGATCAATGCCATCGCTGACTGCCCAGCGAATGTGTCGAGGGTCTTTGCCCTCGTAAGCTAGCGCCATCTCTGGCCCGTTCTTGACAAGCCACTTCTTAACAGCGCGCTTGTCCTTGCCGCCGTACTCAGTAAGGCTATCGGCCACAGTGTCGGCGAGCTCGTCCATCCACTCCATGCCTTTGGGCCGAGGCAGGTCGTAACCTGTGGCAAGCATGACCTCGCGGATGTTTGTTGGGGAATAGTCAGGCATCATCGCGAAGCGACTGCCTGTAATAAACTCCGGGGTTGTTGCGGCTTGGTACACATAGGGCCACTGGCTCAGTGCATACGGGTCGTGCTTGATGCGGACCACGAAGTCTGCCATAGCAGGTATCTTCTCAGGCAGCTTCCATCCTGTGATGGACGGGTGTCCGGGGATGAACACGACATGGTTATCTCTGCTGACCTCACGGGGCGCGGTCTCGTGCATGAGCAGGAAGACGTGACACTTCGCGTTACGCGCTGCATCACGCAGCTTGTACATGGTCTTGTTCAGAACATCGAACGCTTTGAAGCCAGCGTTCTTCGGCACACTCTGAATGTGATGGAGCTCGGAGTCAGCGATGAGGCTGAAGTCATCGACGATGATCGCCTTGAACTTGCCCGATGCAGACGCCCGATTGATTACCTCAACCAGTTTCGCAACCCGAGTATCAGGGCTGACCACCCAGGTCTCTGGCTCGTAGCCGATGTACTCGGCGCACGACGTACCACCGACTGGCCCTATGTAGAGCGCGTCGTTGGGGAACGACTTAATCATCCCAAGGGTCTTGCCCTTCTTGGGCGCGGCGTAGATGATACCGAAGACAAACGGTAGCTTACTCATGGTGTCCTCCTTCTTTGGTCATGAGGGGTTTAACTAATGTTCGAGAGAACGCAACAAAACATTAGACATGTATGCGAGGTAGAGTGTGCACACGCCGTCAGGAATCATCAGGTAGGTGACGTATCGGGCGAGAGCAAAAGTGGGTGGACCTTTGGGATAGCCCCACCCGTAGATGCTTTTCTCGTAGCACATCGCGTGGACCAGTTCCTCCACTTGGTGGTACACACCATCGGGCTGACCTTCAGCACGCCACTCTGCGGCGCGGCCCAGTCCGATGGGACCGGCCTCACACGCATCGGGCGCACCGTCGATGTCGTTCGTGGCGTCTAGCACAATGTCGATGATGAGCGCAGCGTATGCGCTGATGTGTGCATCGTAGCTCATGAGCCGTACCCCTCTCGGCACATCGCTTTAGAAGCCTGTCGAAGCTGACGCTCGATCGCTCGCTTGTGCGCCTTAGCTTGCCGCGCCTTCCGACCCGACTTGCCTCGATGAAAGCAACCGTCGATGTCCTTCCGACCGTTGAAGAGTTTGGCCTTTCCTTGTTGCATGTTGTCCCTCGTGGTTGTGGCCCCCGAAGGGGCCGGTGAATGGTTACTGAACTACACAGTCTTTACAGTGAACGACATCGTCGCCACGACGCCACCACGGAAAAGCGTGTCGGGCGTCTGTGATGGGAACGATATTCGCGCAGACCTCACAGGCGGTCTCATCATGGCCGCAGTCCATTAGGGCGTCACCGACATCCCCAGGGCATGCTAGTGTTGTTCGTTGTTCGTCTTGCATATTGTCCTCAATGGTTGGAGCCAGCGTCGTTGCTGACGTAGACAGTATAATCAATCGCCCCCATATATGAGGGCCAAAGATGTCAAGGGAATGTCAAGAGCAGAGATTCAAGATTGAAGCTATGATCTCGTCCTCGTTCTGGTCACCGGCAAGAGTGCTCGCCACCTCTCCAGACTCCTTGTCGTCGAGCACAGCCTCGACAGACTGCAGCTTGTTGAGCAGTACATCAGCGACCGCTTCGTCTGCAGTCCCGCTCGCCACGGTGTACATCAAGAGCACAGGCCTGGTTGAGCCGTGCCTGCTGAACCGCCCTTCAGCCTGGGTAATCTGTCCCGGCGTCCACGGGAGCAGTCCGAAGATGACAAGGTCTGTGTTCTGCAGTCCGTCGATGGCTTCGCCGAACGCATCGGTGGTCCCGACGAACGCCGCGCCACCATCGTGAGCCGCGTACTCTTTGACGATGCCGTCTCGATACGAGGTGCTGTCGCCCCCGTGTCCGCTCCACACAGGCGTACCCTTGGCCTTCTTGCCTATCAGCTTGGCGAGCGCCTCACAGTCCTTCCTGCGGCCCGTCAGGACACACACCTTCTGCCCTGCCTCGACTGCATCCGCTGCGGTCTCGGCTATCCAGTTGCGCTTGCGGCTAGCGGCTTCGAGTAGCTTCATCTCGAACAGCGCCTGTCTTCCCTGTCGTGCTGCCCGCCTCATGTCCTCGGCGAACCCTGCCGGTCTCGTCTGGTCCGCCTTCGATAGGTAGACAAGCTGCCGTCGTTTGGGGGGAAGAGTCCGGGCCATCTCCTCGCGGGAGACCACATGCACAATCTTGCGTAGCTTCTCCTTGAGCTCAGGAACATTGGACCTGCCGCTAGTATCGAGACCACCGAAGGGGCTCTTCTTTGCATCACAGTAGCGGTGGATGAAGTCCCAGTTAGAACCGAAGTAATCAGGAGATACTAGGTCTATCTGAGCCCAGAGGTCTGACACTCTATCGCGGATGAGGGTCGCAGTCAGGCCGAGGCGACGACGCGCCATGCGAGAGATTGCACACGCGGCGGACGCTCGGTTGTCAGCGGACATGTACCGGGCTTGACCATCTGGTGCGAGGTACTTCTTCTTCCGCTTCCACGACTTGCCTTTGTGTAGCTCATCGTAGACAACGTACAAACATCCATACACTCTGCGCCATTCGTCGATGGCGTCAATCCAGTAGGGCATGGTCTCCCATGAAAGGATGAGGATGTCGGCGTGCCGTAGTTCTTTGAAGGGGAGAGGCGTCCGGCCTTCGCCAACCACCGCTCGCCCTGTTGTGTAGTGCGACACCTCGCGCTGCCACTGTCGTCGAGCGGGAGCGCGGGTGATGACCAGCGTGCGGCCAGGCTCTTCGTGCGACGACGCCCAGAGCAGTGCGGCCAAGGTCTTGCCGGAACCACACGCCCACCAGAGAACGGTGTCTCGGTCTCGCATGAAGTCCCAACCCTCGTGTTGATACTCGGTGAGGAACCCGTCGATCACCCAAGGATGTAGCATCATGATGCGTCAACCGAATACCACATGGAGAAGGTGAGCCACGACCAGATGTCGTACTTGTTCCCCGTGATGGTGAGCATGTCGCCCTCAACAAACATGTCGAGGTTGAACATGTCGCCCATGATGGCGTACAGAACCTCGTCCGTTTTGTCTGGGGTTTCTTCGAGCTCAAGAGACATCGAGGCCATGAGGCCTTGTATCTCATCCAGCGATACCCAACCGTATCCTTCGACCATCATTGTTTTGACCTCATGATTTGAGCCATCGTTTCGTGGGTGATGAAGTGAGTGTTGCAGTGCTCGCAGTGGCGGTGCCTGCCAATCCCCCCTTCGCGAGCGAGCTCGCCGGTATCCTTCATGCGTAGCGCACGGACCAACCTGGTCAGGATGTAGCCTTTCTTCTTGGCGTCCCTGACGTAAGTCTTCACCGTGTCCACAACTTTGTTCTTGCTTGAACCGCAGACAGGGCACTTCATTGTCCGGTCTCCGCAATGCGACGAGCGCCTACCATCCCGCTTATAGCGGTACGCATCATGTCACGGTAGACGCTGCCGACAACATCACCGTCCGCAGGATGAGAAGCGCGGGCAAGTATCAGGAGCATGTGCCTGACCTCGTCATCCTCCCATCTGCAAACGTGCTCGCCATCAACCCTGTCCACCACCACCTTCTCCAGCATGCAGGCGTTGACCGCCATGTCGATTATCTCCTCTCGACATACGGCAGCAGAGACGTGCTGTATCATTGGCTTGCCTGTGTGGTCTGTCTTTGACTTATTCATTCTTGCTTCCTCCCGACTTTTGATAGCCGTCTGAATACCAGCCTCCACCCTTCAGAATGAAGGACGAGGTGCTGATAAGTTTTGTGCATCGGTCGTGCCCGCAGTTGGGACAACACACCTTGGTGCGGTGAGAGGATACGAGCACCTCAAAGCGGTCGTCGCATCCCTCACACTTGAACTCATAGATGGGCATCAGACTGCCCGCAGGATGGCCGAGGCCACCAGTGCAGCGGCGTGCCCGTCTCTGCCTCCGACGTGCCAGTCCATAGCAACGAAGCTTGGCGTGAGCATGTTGTAGTCATACACTGTGGCGATGGTGCCGTCGTCGAACTTGATGTACCACTCGAAGTTGGTGGAGATGTCGCCCGACTCCATCGGCTCACCGAATGCCATGACGAGGTCAGCGTAGGTAGCTCCGACCAAGCCGACGCGCCATGTGCCTTCGCCCTCCTCGACGATGCTGCCGTCTTCGTTGTGCGTGGCATAGCCTTCCTGCGCTGCCTGCTGTAGCTCTTCGATGTGATGGTCTGCTAGTCTACTCATTTGGTCCTCCAACTTGGTCAATAAGGGTTTGAAAGTCAGCGTTGGTCCAGCTCTCATAGAAGCGGGCGCGGATGGTGGAGCCGCAGTGCTCGTCGCCACCACCACCCTGCGCCATGTCAGCGAACTGGGCGTAGGTGATGCGGTCCCAAGCGTTGGGGTGCGACGAGCACT
>Ga0209535_1002097_pt1 | contig 13069 bp, 7 predicted proteins | sample LinPmetageLP28_FD_184041 | JGI IMG/M metagenome (GOLD analysis project Ga0209535, IMG submission 184041) | Marine viral communities from the Pacific Ocean - LP-28 (SPAdes) (version 2) | ecosystem: Environmental > Aquatic > Marine > Oceanic | place: Pacific Ocean | collected 2009-08-22
ATAATTTCGATGAGTGCTGGATGATTTCCTCTGATAGAGACTGGGACTTATTGATAACAGACAAAGTATCAAGATTCAGTACTGTAACTAGAAAAGAAGTTACACTGAATACTTGGGACGAACACTACGACTTTGAAGTAGAAGATTATATAACCTTCAAATGTCTGACTGGCGATAAAGGAGACAATGTACCTGGTATACCAGGGATTGGTCCTAAACGCGCAGTAGAAATAATGAACCAATATGGAAATATCTTTGATATCTATGCGGCAGTTCCTTTAGAGGGCAAATATAAATATATTCAATCTCTAAATGAAAATGCAGAACAGCTACTTATGAATGTAGAACTAATGGATTTAGTTACCTACGCAGAAGAAGCTATAGGAGAAAAGAACAAGCAAGTAATAGACTTAGGAATACAGGAACACTTAAATGTTAAAAATTGATTATAGTAAAGATAGTTTACTTACAGAATTTAGTAAGCAAACTTTAAAAGACCGTTATATGGTCGGGGACGAAAAAAGTCCACAAGAGGCATTTGCCAGAGCTGCAGAAGCTTTTGCGGATGATGAAGACCATGCGCAGCGTATCTATGATTATGCAAGTAATCTATGGTTTATGTTTGCAACCCCCGTTTTGTCCAATGGCGGAACAAAACGAGGTTTACCAATTAGTTGTTTTCTAAATTATATAGAAGACAGTAGGGAAGGGATAACAGGTCACTACACTGAGAACGCATATCTATCATCTATGGGTGGTGGAATCGGCGGCGGGTGGAGCGACGTGAGGTCACAAGGGACAAAGACGTCGAAAGGCTCTGAGTCTACTGGTGTTCTGCCCTTTATGAAAGTTGTAGATTCAGAAATGTTGGCGTTTAGCCAGGGTGTAACTAGACGGGGTAGTTACGCAGCATATCTACATATGAGCCACCCCGAAATAGAGGAGTTTCTAGATGTTAGGAAACCTACTGGAGGCGATACTAATCGCAAATGTACTAACTTGCATCATGGCGTAGTTATACCTGATAAGTTCATGGAGATAATCCATCGAGCTACGAAGGAACAGAACTTTGATGATAGTTGGGAATTAGTTGACCCTCACTCAGGAGAAGTGAAAAAAATTGTAAGTGCACGAACACTTTGGGTAAAGTTACTACAGAATCGTATGGAGACAGGAGAGCCTTATCTCATGTTTGAAGATGCTGTTCAGTCTGACTTGCCTGAATTTCAGAAGAAGAAGGGTTTAAAAGTAAACCATAGCAATCTTTGTTCAGAAATTACACTTGCAACAAACGAAGAAAGAACAGCAGTATGTTGTCTTTCAAGTGTTAATCTGGAGTACTATGACGAGTGGAAAAACCACCCTGCATTTATTCCAGATTTAATACGCTTTCTTGATAATGTACTAACTTACTTTATTGAGAACGCACCAAACGAATTAGAAAGAGCAAAATACAGTGCTTCAAGGGAGAGAAGTATTGGTATGGGAGCGATGGGTTTTCATGCATACCTACAGAAAAATAGTATACCGTTCGAAGGAATGGTGGCAAATGGCGTGAATATGCAAATATTTAACAAAATAAAATCTGAAGCTATGATAGAAACCAAAAGAATGGCAGTTGAAAGAGGAGCGTGTCCCGATGACGATACATGCTCAGTAAGAAATGCACATCTTCTCGCAATCGCCCCAAATGCTAGTTCTAGTATTATTTGTGGAAACACAAGTCCAAGTATAGAACCGTATAGAGCAAATGCGTTTACGCAGAAAACTAAAAGTGGTTCATACTTAATGAAAAATAAGTTTCTAGAAGCAGTTCTAGAGACATATGGAATCAATGATGATAAGACTTGGTCTAGTATCATTGCTAACAAAGGTAGCTGTCAACACCTTAGTATGCTTTCGGAAGAAGAAAGAGAAATATTTAAGACAGCAGTAGAAATAAATCAAGCGTGGATAGTAGAACATGCAAGTGCAAGACAAGAGTATATTTGTCAAGCACAGAGTGTTAATCTATTCTTCCCGCCTGATGTAAGCAAAGGAGACCTGCACAATGTTCACATGTTAGCATGGGCTAAGAATATGAAAACACTTTATTACTTGAGAAGTGAAGCTATAGGACGTGCAGATAATGTATCAAATCAAGTCAAAAGAGAGGTAATTTTTGAACAATCAGATTGCCTTAGTTGCGAGGGATAAATGGCAAACTTACTAGAAGAAAGAGATTATTATAAACCTTTTAACTATCCTTGGGCGTTCGAGATGTATAAAAAGCAACAGCAAATGCATTGGATGCCTGAAGAAGTACCGTTACAAGACGATATAAAGGATTATAAAGAAAAACTTACACCAGAGAATAGAGCATTAGTAGATAATATCTTCCGATTCTTTACTCAAGCTGATGTAGACGTATGTTGTGGTTATGCAAAGCATTACTTACCAACATTCAAACAACCAGAAGTACGAATGATGCTTGTTAGTTTTGCTGCTATGGAAGCAGTACACCAAGAAGCTTATTCATTACTACTAGAGACTCTAGGTAAATCAGAAGACGAATATCAGATGTTTACCGAGATTCAAGCAATGTCAGACAAGCATGATTATCTTACAGATTTTAATATGAGAGATGAACATGAGATGGCAAAAACAATGGCTGTGTACAGCGGATTTACAGAAGGAGTACAACTATTTAGTAGTTTTGCTATACTTCTTAACTTCCCTAGACACAACCTTATGAAGGGCATGGGACAGATTGTCACATGGTCTATTCGGGACGAAACTCTACATGTAGAGGGAATGTCCAAACTATTCAGAACTTTCATCAGTGAAAGACCACACTTGTGGACAGATAAGTTAAAATACGAAGTATATTGTGCAGCAGAACGAGTAGTAGAGTTAGAAGATAACTTTATTGATGTTTGTTTTGAAGACGCAGATATAGAAGGTTTAACTGCTGATGAAGTAAAAGAGTATATTAGGTATATCGCAGACCGCAGATTATTGGGTCTAGGTATGAAAGCAATATTCCACAGTACTGAGAATCCGTTACCATGGTTGGACCAACAGATAAACGCAGTGGAACACGCAAACTTTTTTGAGAACAGAGCTACGGAATATGCCAAAGCTTCAACTCAAGGAAATTGGCAAGACATTTTTATTTAAAGGAGAAAACTATGTCGACAGAAAAACAACCTCAAGTTACTAACGATGAACCAGTCTTAGTTCTTGATGATAAAAAATATCTTATCGAAAATCTATCAGATGATGCTAAAATGATTGTTGCAGCGCTACAAAGTGTTGGACAACAGATGCAGAATCATCAGTTAACAGGACTTCAGCTTCAAGCAAGTCAAGAGTCTTTAACTACTAAACTCAAAGAGTTAGTACAAGATACAGATTCGGAAGATGTACCCACAGAGGGTAGTTAAAAGAAAAGGGGCGTAAGCCCCTTTTTTTATATTTCGGAATCTACTAAAATTCCATCGGCATAGAAATTGCCAAGTGATGTTTTGAGTGTATATGTTTTATGTGTGCCAGAATAAACAGCAATAGAAGTTATCTCTTCTAAAGTTCCATCTTCTTTCATTAATTTTTGCCCTAGTGCTAATTCAATACAGTCTATATCATAGTTCTCTTTTGATTTAGTTGGAGTAATAGAAGCTCCTACATAATTTTGCGTATATAACATATGGTCTTCTGTAACCATTATATTATTTACTTTATAAAGATTATCATGTTCTATTGTTTTAATTTCTAATAAATCTACTAATTCTTTTTGGTTTGTGTCTTTGTTCCATGACCATATTTTAGGTGGTGCTGTAGCAATAATATCTGCTATACTCATATTACCTCTTTGTGTAGATACTAGCATATCTTCATGTATACAAAAGAATCCTCCACCGCCTCCACCCTGAGTTCCTCGAGTAGCTGAAAGTGATATATTTTGTCCATTTGTATTTGGTCCTACAATAGCAGTACCAGACCCGGCTCTTACACTCCACTTTGGTTTTGTTCCACTCGAAAAGGTACTTAGACTTCTTGTTCCACTTCCACTATTTACAGTAACTTTCCATTCCCATAGAGGACTATAGCTAGATGTACTTATATTTGCATAAGTACCTGAAGCTGGTGAACCTGAGCTAGGATTTTCTACACTTCCCACAAATCCACTGTTTGTTACTGCATAATCACATTTAGCTTGAAAAGTAGTACTAGCATGACCATCATATCCTACATAAGCATAACTAAAAGATGAAGCAGCTGCAGAAGTATACCCTGAGTATCTTAAAGCTATTCTATCATTAGTTGTATCATTCTGAAATCCACAGTTAAAACCAGCTTGTGCGTAACTTGAATTCGTTATCTGTTGGCTCATTGAAGAAGCATGAGGTACGTCTGCAGGAAGGCCACCACCTGTATTAAACCAGGTAGGCTCTCCTGAGCCTGGAAAAGCTGCTGCAGAAGCACCTGCAAAATCATCCATATCAATAGTATTTCCAGAACCTGACACACGAAAAGAGGCATATTCTCCCATAGTTATAGGATGAGAACCTCCAAATTCTGTTTGAAGTTGTCCAAAATCTTTTTGACTTCCTGCACCGCTTATTGGCATTTATATCTCCTTATTGAATTGCACCAAGTGCAAATTTATTTTGTACACCTAGCATAACTTGTTCTATTCTTTCTTTAGTTGCATCTTCATCATAGTTTCCACTACTATCATAACAAACATTCACAGTTCTTGTATGTGTTTTATGTGGTGCATAGGAACTATCTCTAAAAGTTACTATTATGTCTATTACGTTTAATTCTTCCTCTTTTGTTTCTCCTTCATTATCTAAGTCAGGCATTATTAACTTTCTTTTGCCTGTAAAAGTTTCGTTTCTAGTATATGTTATAGCCATGTTATTCTCCTCTAATTTCTTTTTTTAATTGATTAATTTGTTCTTGTTGCTCTTTCATACCTTCAATAAGTAACGCAACTATGTTTCCATAATCAACAGATAGTACGCTTTCTTTATCATCTTCAGGCTTTGCTTCTATTACTACTTCAGGTAATACCTTTTCAACCTCTTGAGCTACAAGCCCAAGTCTTCTGCTTTTTGTAGTATCTTCTATCATGTTGTAATAAACACCACGCATTGAGCAGACTTTATCTAAAGCATTGTCTACATTTACAATATTTTCTTTTAACCTAATATCAGAATAAGCTGTGACGTTTCCAGCAAATGTAGCATTACCAGTTTCATCCATTGTTAGTAGTACACCACCAGTACCAGTAGTATGATGACCTATTCTAAAGTAGTTGGTTCCATTTCCATTAGAGTCAAAATTAATTCTTACATTACCAAAAGAATTTAGTGTTATATGGTCACCATAAGTATCGCCATCAGTAGACCTTATTGAATGCTGTGTGTTTGTACCGTAACTATCGGAATCCCATGTAAAGTAAATACCTCCAAATCTATAGAGAGCAGAATGAGCATTGTTTACTGACCTTCCATATATATCTGCATTTGCAACTATATCTGTGCCCACTCCTCCCCAAGTATATCCATCAAGATTATCAGCATCAAGACCTGAGCCTGCCCCATCGTTTTCTGCTGACCATTGTTTTGCCCAAGTTGCGTAAGTACCATTATTTGCACCAGTACCACCTTGATATGACCTACTAAAGAGATTATTATTATAGTAAGACATTGCAAGTTGAAATCCGTGGTCATTAGCTGTATTACTATGTCTGACATTAAGCATGTTATGCCAGCTTGCACCAGGCATATTAGACGCACTAGATGCCTGGTAGAATCCAGAAGGCACAGAATTATTAAAGTTACTTGAACTTGATATTCTGTTAGTACCTGCTAAACCAGTAGAAGCTTCGTTCCAATAATAGGAACTTGCTTGTCCATCAAATGTACCAGCATTAACACCGGAAGTACCGTTAACATCAACAGTCTTAATAGCAGCGAGTATCTCAGCAGCACTCTGGTCGGCAGTAGCACCATTTTCTACATTTAACAAAGTTCTTGCTTGAGCAGCTGACCATGAACGACCATAGTTATCGCCTCCATTTGTACCAGTAAAGTAACTCATTGTACCACCGGATGCAGCATTGCTAAATGTTCCTGTCATATTTAAGTAGGTACCAAATAGGTAACCATTACCATCTCTTAGTGCTACAGTATTGACACCTGCAGCAGCAGAAATACTATATGGGAATGAGTAGTTATTAGCACTAGTTGCTATACCTGCTAGTTTAGTATTGAGTGCAGAAGTGAACTGTGATGAGTTTCCTGCATGGTACATAAGGTGACCATTTGCGTATATTAAATCTTTGTTGAAATAGAAATTACTTCTATCAGTATAAATATGAGCATGACCTGAATTAGCAGGGCCTATTTGTATATATCCATGGTTAGTAGTAACTTTAACCCAATCACCAGTTGTAGATACACCTGTATTACTAGGAACAACTATATTGCCCCCTGTAGTAAGAGTACCAGTCATGGTTCCTCCAGCTTTTGGTAAAGCTGCATTGGCTGTATTAGTTGTAGAAGTTAATACACTATTACGAGCAGCTATGTCTACACCGTCAACTGTTCCATTAACAACTAAATTATTATAAACTTTTACATCAGTAACTCCACTACCTTCACCAATTGACATTAGTTTAGAACCTAAATCTTCACTGTCAAAGAATCTAATACCGCCATATACACCCTGAGCACCCATACGAATACCAGTATGCCATCTTAGGTCAAGTTTTGTATAGTTACCGCCAACGTTCTCCATGTTAGTACCAATATGATAATTATTTAAATCGTTTCCTCCCCCAAAACCAAGTCTAGTACTTGATACTGAGCTATAAGCATTATTAGTAAAGTTACCACCAATTATAACATTTCCTGATGTTGCAAATGTGGTTGCTGTAAGAGCAGTAGGCAATACATAATTATTTGCACTTGCTGCTATACCATCAAGTTTTGTTCCGTCTGCTGCTACATCTCTTCCATCTACTGTTCCTGCGAGTATTACGTCACCATCGCTATCTACTCTGAATTTTTCTACTTGACTTGAATTTGTAATTTGTAAAGGGTATGCACCATCCGCTGCAATTTTTATACCATAAGTTGTTGTGCCATCTTTATTGACATAAATACCCCAGTCACTATTATCATTTGCTACATATAATCCTGCATCATTTGTAGCGTTACCTGTATAATCAATTATAAGACTACCAGTCATTGTTCCACCAGATTTAGGTACTACTGTGCTAAAGAAAGTACTATTATCGGCAACTGCTGCTGCTAATTCGTTTAAAGTATTTAATGTTCCTGGAGCTCCATCTATTAAATTATTAATCTGTGTACCTACATATGATTGCGTTGCATATCCTGATAGAGATGGAATTGAGGGTGTATTACTAAAGTTATTATAATTTAAGTAATATGAACCTTCTTGTGCATCTAATTTATCTGCGTCTAAGCCTGAACCTGCGCCATCTGATGTAGATGTCCAGATTTCTCTCCAACCAGGAGCATAAGAAGAACCTTGGTCATTATATACAAACATTTTGCCTGCAGAACCCCCAGTAGTTGGTGCAATAGCTAAAGCTGTAATATTTCCTCGGGCAGTATCGTCAGAATTATCAGTCCATGTTATCCATGAGGTACCTGCAGTTTCTGTAAACCTACCAGCATCTGCTAAGTTAAAGTTACCTGCGTAAGACCAACTTGTTTTAAATACAGAAGAAAATGAATCAAATGCACCATCTGACTCCATTTCGGCAATCAAACCAGTTGTTGATGCTGTTCCTGTAAATGCTTGTGTTCCTAATGAACGAAAATCGTTTTTTAAAGTAAATCTACCGTCTGATTCTGATTTTGTATAGTAAAGACTGTTAAAGTTTGTTGGTATAGTAGGTTTATTTGTTAGATTATTATAGCTAATATCAATAGCAGCAGAACCATTAAAGCTTGTTCCCGCTATTGTTCTTGCTGTTGTGAGTGTATCTGCATTTGGGTGATACGCTTCTGTAAATAATCTATGTCCAAAAGCATAGCCAAGGTTATTTGATGCGTTTAACTCTAACGGATGAGGAGTTTCATAATTGCTTGACTCGTCTCTGTCCGCTAGAACATAAAATCTATTTGAGTTTACATGAATGTAAAAATCATCTTCACCTGATGTATCGTTAAAGTATATTTGAGGTGCCCCACTGGAAATTGCTATTGCATTTCCCGTTGCAGTAATAGCGAGCCCCCCAGTCATAGTACCACCAGCTTTTGGTAAAGCTGCATTAGCTGTAGTAGTTGTAGAAGTTAATACACTATTACGAGCAGCTATGTCTACACCGTCAACTGTTCCTGATAAACTAAGATTACCATAAAGGCTTAATCCACTAGTATTCCATGTATTTAGTACATAAGCATTTGAACTATTATAAATTCTTAAATTTAATTGTTTATTTGTAGAACCACTTGCTGAGCCAATATGCCAGTAAACATTTGTGCCATCATGAGTATTTGAGTACGCATGCCCAGGTAAATAAGTTGATGAACCAGTCAAATTAGCATTTTGAATAGCATTACTATTCATGTTTAGTGTGCCAGTCATAGTACCACCAGCTTTTGGTAAAGCTGCATTGGCTGTATTAGTTGTAGAAGTTAATACACTATTACGAGCAGCTATGTCTACACCGTCAACTGTTCCTGATACTGCAATATTGCCTGTTACAGTTAAACCACTTGAGTTAAATCTTCCTCTTATTGATGATGTTCCACTTGCACCTGCGTGTATATCAACAGAAGAATATTTATTATCTAATATCATTAGACCTGTACTGTTGTTGTAACTTAGTGAAGAACGAAATCCACCACCTGTCACAAATTTGAGTTCGCTAGAAGTTCCGTCTACTTCTAAAGTTAAATCATCTGCTGTTACTGTTCCACTGCTTGTTATAGCACCTGAATCAATAGTTCCACTAGTGATTACATTACCTGTACTTGAAAATAATTGAAACACATCTGTTGAACCACTATTTGCAATAAATTTAAAACTTTGGTCTATTCTAAACCTATATGTAGATTGTCCACTTGTTCCTTCACCCCATCTTTGTAAGTTTGTACTTCCATCTAGTTTTTTAATGTAAACTTGCGTGCCACTTAAAGTAGAAGAATGATTAACATTTAATGATGGTACGTTGATTAGGTTTCTTGATGAGTCTATTACTGTTGTTCCGCCAAGCTGATACGTATGACCAGCTAATAAATTAAAACCTGTGTCTGTGATTTGTGCTCTTTCTAACCAACTACCGTTGTAAGTATAAAATCTATGTACGCCATCAGCTCTGTAGCCAATATTTACAGTACTATCTCTTTCTATAAAACTTGTGTCTGTTGCTCCTAGTCTTAATTTTTCTGTAATTAATCCTCTGGTTGAACCAACTATTTGTAGATGAGTACCATCAAATGTTAAATTTGTTTCTGCGACTGCGTTTGTGCCATCTCCTGTGAGCACTCGGTTGTTTGCGTTGCTGTTGATTGTAACTCCGCCTCCAGAGCCTACAGTTACTCCTCCCCAGGTGAGATTTCCTCCGCTATTTGTGAGAGACTTTCCATCTATCTCTACACCGTCATGAATTTTAAACGTCATATCATTCTCCTAAATTTGAATATATAATTACTTGCACCTGAATTAGTTGTTGAGCCTCTTATTTGAAGCATTAATGTTCCAGAGTCTCCTGATTGTAGTCTTCTTTCTGTTCTTAAATAAATATCTCCAGCATTTGGTGCGTGCCCTGCTCTGTGTAAGATTATTTCATCTGTTTGATTTGAGTTTGTAACAGCTGAAGTCCAACTCATTGTACCAGAATAAAACTCTTGATAATGTCCTCCACCTACGCTACTATCATTTGCATAAACTTGTACTATATAAGTTCCTGAAGCTAAATCACTTCCTGCAATACTTGTATCTTGCCATGCGTCAGAAAGCGTAAGTGAATCTGTTGCAGTGTATAACTGGTCAATATCTGTACCAGAAGTCATTGTTAGACCTGTGTGTTGTACATTTCCTGAAGCAACTACAGTACCTGTACTTGTTATAGCACCTGAATCAATAGTTCTTGTTGTGTTAATACTGCCTGTAGTATCAAACATTTGTGAGCCTTGAACCAAAATACTGCCATTAGATTTCATTCTAAAAACTTCATCATAAGATGAAAAGCTAGCACCGCCACCTGTTGAGACATCAAACCTTAAATCACCACTATCTAAAGGCATTCTCCAATATTGCCCATTTCCTGTATAACCTGACTCTACAAATCTAAGAGGTACTGCTCCTGTAGTTATTGTTATAGCATCTGAATTAATTTGTCCACTAGAAATAGTTCCTATGTTTACTAAATTTCTAGCAGATGTAAGGAACTGGAGGCCAGTCATATAAAGACCATTACCACTTCTAAAATAAATTGCGTTCCAATCTAAAGATGCATCTGCACCTCCAACATAAAGTGCATATGTATTATCTGTGGTTGGTCGGATATATGAAGCACCACGATTCATTTCTAAACCAAACCCTGTAAGAGTCATATGAGCACCATCACTATGGTGAGCTCTTACTTGTTTTGCAGTTGTACTATTTCCTACTGTAATGTTTCCACTAGATATAGTACCTATACTAGATAAATTTTTTGATGAGTCTAAAACTGTAGTTCCACCCATTTTTAAAGTAGAACCTAACCATAAATCTTGCCAGTATTTGTCTGTCCTTCCTAAATCAAAAGCATTATTTGAAGAAGGAGAAAAACCTCCACCTCCTAACAATAATTGGTTACCACTTGGACTTAAATTTAAATCACCTTGACCGCTTCTTACAATTCTTAAATGGTTGTTATATGCAGAGTTTGAAATTGTTATCTTACCGCTAGTATCAACTGTCCCAACAGTTATATTAGGCGTACCTGATAAGCCTGTTGCAGTTATACCTAAAGCATTTATTTCAGCTTGGGTTTGGTCTGTAGTTGCACCTGCTTCTATGCCATCAAGTTTAGTTCCATCTGTTGCTACATCACGACCATCAACTGTTCCTGTTACTACTATACTGCCGCTAGATATAGTTGTAGAAGCTAAGGTACCAGCAACATCTAAAGAGTGACTAGTAACAAACTTATCTCCTGAAGCATTCCAAAGAAGTGTAGCATCATTAGAAGCATTTACTGCATCTTGAATTGTGATACCTGCTCCATCTGCAGTAGATGAAGTATCTCCTGAACCTTTGTTCAGAGTTATATTCTTATCTTCTACATCTAGTGTTGCAGTATTGAGTGTTGTTTGTGAGCCTTGAACAGTTAAGTCTCCTGTAATCGTAACATTTTGCGAAGAATCTATGAGAAGTGCAGTAGTTCCAGCAGTTTGAAGTGCCATCGTGCCTGATGACTCTTCATTTGTTATAACGAATGTATCATTGCTGCCGCCAAATCCTACATAAGCATGTCTATCACTTCCTCTATTATATGCTATATATATTGCACCATCATCAGTTGAAGTTAATTTTAATATCTGGTCTGTAGTGCCTTGAAGATTTAAACTTGCAAATTGTACTGCATTTGATGTAGCTACTGGTTGTCCAATACTAATTGCTCCACCTGAGAATCCTACACCTGTACCTGCGGATAAGTGAGCGCGTGTTTCTGCGGCGCTCGGTCCAGTATATGTCATAACACCAGTTGTACTATTATATGCAAGTGAGCCATCTCCACCACTGTCTGTTACTGATATGGTTGCTCTTGCAAGTGAAGTTGTATATTGAGTTATAGTTGTAGCAACTGCTCCAGAGCCTGATATAGTAATACCTGTACTTGCGCTTAAAGCGGCTATCGCTCTAGCGTTTGTAAAATATTTATTATTGGCATGCTCTCCAATATTGTTTGTTGTTATTCCATGTGAAGTATGTAAATGAGCTGAAGTGATTGCTTCATCTGCTATATAACTTCCTGGTACTTTTGTCTTTGCCATTATCTTTTAGTTCCTGTATTTCTCTTTGTTATTTTCATATTGCTTCCTTATTGCGATTATTTATTACCAAGTAGTTTGAGTAACAGTGGCTTCACCACCTCCAACTTGCTCAACTAAGAAAGAACCATATCCTCCAGAAGCTGTATTATTAAAGTCCCAATCAAAAGTTCCGTTACCGTTATCAGTAAATGAGTAACTTATAGCAGACCCAGTACTTCTCGTATCTAATGGGTGATTATATGATGTGTTATTATTATTATTTATATAACCATTCCAATAAACCAAACAGTTGCCACCGTTTGTTCGTAGTGCTGCAATATATACTCTTACTGCCGCATAGTTTGAAAGCGTTATACGTATTCTTCTGTTAGTATTAGCACTTACAGCAAACTTTCCTCTTTTAACTATAACCTCGTTATGTACGATTTTTTCGTCATTAACATCAAGTTTTGCGGTTGGAGTAGTCGTTCCGATACCAACGTAGCCATTTTCGTGCCATGACATTGCTCTTGTTCCGCCAGAAATACCTACATCTAAGTAGTCATCTGAGCCAGAGCCGCTTTGTGCACCCCAAGTCCAACTTTCGTTTCCAGAATGATTTATAGCAATGTAAGAACCACCACTAGAAGCGACATCAAAGGTTTGTGTTCCTGTAACTTTTACAGTTCCAGCTACGTGAAGCTTATGAGTTGGACTACTAGTTCCAATTCCAACGTTACCTCCTAAGGGATTAAGACTGAGTTTATAGTTTGTGCCGTTTCCTGCATCATGTGCTTGTATCCAACCATAATAACCTGACGCCCCTGTTGTTCCCATACTAATATTAACAGTTGAAGTGCCTTCTACTGAAAAAATACTACCTGCAAAATTACTTCCACTTATTGCTGGAACCGCAGAAGTTCCTTTTACTTGTAATTTTGCTCCTGTTGTTACAAAGTTAGTTGTTCCGATACCAACTTTACCAGTATTATCAATAGCAATCGCAGTACCAGCACTACCAGTATCATTATCAATATAGAAAAAATTATTACTACTAGTTTTTAGTTTCCAATTAGAGG
>Ga0209535_1002099_pt1 | contig 13067 bp, 22 predicted proteins | sample LinPmetageLP28_FD_184041 | JGI IMG/M metagenome (GOLD analysis project Ga0209535, IMG submission 184041) | Marine viral communities from the Pacific Ocean - LP-28 (SPAdes) (version 2) | ecosystem: Environmental > Aquatic > Marine > Oceanic | place: Pacific Ocean | collected 2009-08-22
TACTGTCGCACACATCAGGGATAGCCACGCCTGTGGTTACTTCTGTAGCCACGCGACCAACAGCCCGAATGCCTTTGTACACGCCACTACAATATAATTCTTTGTTGGCGATCATGTCCTCAGACACAGAGCATCCCGGTAAAATAAAAATTAAGCTAGATATTATTGCCAGTTTTGTCATTTTTTTGGTCCTCCAAGAACTCAGCTAGACGAGCTTTGTACCCGTCCATAAAGTGGTCAGAAACACGGTCTTTAATGCCACGATCTTTCCTGCGAAAACGCTTGCTAGGGTTTATGTGGTTGCTGCCCTCGTTAGAAAAGAAGAGCATGTCTTGAGACTTACTGGGGCCGTAGCACAGGCGTGGGACACGGGCAACGGTATCACTGCCGTTCACGCAGGAGATTTGATCGTCAAGTATAAGAGGCTTTTTAAACCCCTTGAAGAAAGTATTGGGCTTACCGAAGGTAATTAGACTCAGGTTGTCGTGCGTACCGTTTAGTTTGGCAGCAGACAATTCCGCTAGTGCCCCACCGAGGCTATGCCCACAGATTAGGGTGCGCTTCTTGTAGTCTATGTGCTCTTCGATCTCGCTCCAAACAGACTTATGCGCTGCCACAAACCCACCGTGACAAAGCCTGCCAGCATACGGTAAAGGCACTGGGAATAAGTTAAACGCCCAATCACCCACCTGCTGAGTACCACGGAACACTATGATGTCGATAGTCTTGCGTTTGGCAACAAAAGCCGTAGTCGAGGTCAAGCCGCACTCTATCTTGATCGCATCCTTGTTCGTATCTTTATACGCCTTCATCGACCATGAGCAGGCCATGTTAAGGAGGACCGGATCAAGTTTCATTTGTCGGCCTTATTCTCTAGTCGCTTGAAAATAGCGCCGAGCATTTCTTTGATTTCGCGGATGTCTTCGCGGTAATCATCTTTGGAGACGTACTGCATAGGAATAGACTTCATGTCAGCGTCTATACGATCAAGCAAAGCAAACACACGGTTTACTACCCAGCCACCAATAAACCCTGCCAAGGCGATAGCCACGTTAAACATTACTTGATAATCCATTACTTCATCACCACGCTAGTAATCCAAGCTACAAACAAGCCAGAAACCGTTAAAAACATCAGGACTATAACAACATCAATTGTGTTAGCTCTTGCTTCTGCTTTTGCTTTCGCTTCATGAATACGCATATTTCTTAATCTGGTGCGCTCCCTAATCATGTCTTGCCAAAGATCACCGTTGCCTGTCCAGTAAAATAATTCTTTCAAATCTTTTTCTAACTGAATTGCTTTTTGTTTTTGGAGGGTTATTTCTAGTGCCTGACTTTCTATGGATTTGCCGCCAAACAATTTTTCTATTTTGCTTTGATTCGTAGCTTTCTGCTCAAGAACACTGACTTGTTCTCTTGCGTCCCAAAACTTGCTAATAGTTTTAGACAAGTCTGTTATTTCGCGGCCCTCATGTACTGCCGCTTTTATAAGTCGGTAAGACGAGGCGCAAATTTGTACAGCTGCTAGTATCTCTGCGGCCATTTAATTACTTAAACGTTGGAGCTGTAGTTTACCGAACCCGGCTCGACTATTAGTGCCGTGGCTTGTCACGACACTACGCCATTACTACGGCTTAGTAGGCCACTCTATTGTGCTAGGAAACCCCGGTTGAGCGGGAACATCTCTAAGAGCCTGACGGTAAGCAGTCATCTCAGTAGTCATGGCAACGTCAGACATTCCTGTCCAATCAGTTGCGAGTAGTTTAGCGTCACGCTCTGCTCTAGCTGCTCTTTCTAAATGTTCTTGATACGAAGTTTCTACTTGCGGCAAACTTGCCTCATATTCTGCGTATTCGGCTTCTGTGAACTCGACATTGCCGTTTGCTGTAGCATTGTATAAAGGTTTAATTATACTCATGATGTTTTCCTTCCCCAAACACGGATTGAGCCTGTAAATGTAGCAGGGCCGCTTCTATAATCTTTTATTCGCAAACCAGTATAGTCCGCTGCGACATTAACTCCTCCGTTATTAATAATTGGTAATGCGGGGGTGCTGTATAGCGCATTAACTTCTGATTGAACGTATATAAAAGCATTACCGCCACTAGCAGTTTGAGGGCGAGCAATATGTATTCTTAAATACATTGGGCCGTTAGTTAAATATGTGCCAGATAGATTGTAGTAACTGCTAGCCGCTGTTCCGGTGTCTATAGATGTTCCTGTTCGCTCGCTTCCCCAGTAATATGTTGCATAGTCACTAGTTTGATACGTCCCGCCACTTTTTTGAAATTCAAAACCTATCGGGTTAGGATATGTAGAGTTTGTGTCTAAATTTCCTTCTACTATGTAGTCATAATAGGAGTCACTAAAAACATTACTTAATACAAATGTTAAAGCATTAGTTCCTGATACTGTGGTTATTAACTCCCAACCACCACCACCACCCGCAGGAGCAGTTGATTGCCAAGTTGTGCCGTTGGATGTTAAGACGTTACCCGAAGTGCTTGGCGCTACCGCTAATGGCGCAGATGTGCCGTTGCCTAGCAAAACATTATTAGCCGTTAGCGTCGTTGCGCCTGTACCACCGTTGGCAACAGGTAGCGTTCCTGTTACCCCAGTAGTCAACGGAAGTCCTGTTGTATTGGTCAGTACACCCGATGCTGGCGTTCCTAAAGCTGGAGTAACAAAAGTGGGTGAGCTTAATGTCCCTGTAGCGTTGGTTAGAACCAAAGCAGATGGTGTACCAAGATTGCCATTAAAAGTTGTAAACGCACCGGCAGAACCTACATTCACAGCAAGAGCTGCGGCGACCCCTGTACCAAGTGCAGTAATACCTGTACCGCCATTAGCAACAGGAAGTGTGCCTGTAACTTGAGAGGTTAAGTTAACGCCAGACAAAGCTCCGCCAAGCGTCAGGTTACCTGAGCTTGTAACAGTGCCAGACAGACTAATCCCGTTAACTGTACCCGTACCACCGACACTTGTTACCGTACCCGCAGTAACTGTTGGGCTGGCGTTAAATACCGCAGCTCCTGAACCCGCACCGTCTGTGACGACCATAACCTTAGAGCCGTTGGGTATATTAACCGTAGCTCCAGAGCCTTGTTTAATTGTAATAATCTGACTACCAGTAGTGGCATTCTCAATAATCCACGTCTTAGAGACCGTGTTGGGTCCAAGTGTGACCTCACGAGTCGCCGTGAGAGAACCCGCCGAGGTAATTTTAAGATATAACGAGCGAGTCGCGTCTGCCGTAGCGTCAGGCATAGTAAAGGTTTGGTTAGCATCAGCAGACATCTGCTTAGTGCCTAAACTAAAACCGTCGGCGATTAGCTCGAGATTAGTATTAGTACTAGTGCCCCAAGTACCGTCTTCATCACCTGTGGTGATTTCTTTTAGTCTGAGGTCGTTGTCATAAGTAGCCATCTAATTTCTCCAGTCTTAGACCAGTGTGTTGCCATCGGCAGCGGGGATTGTGGTTGCATAAATTGTTGTATTTTGTTGTAAGTTTAGTAAGTTGCCGCAATCCAAGCAAGTATCCGCGCCTAATTCGGTTTCGTCTACATCATACCCGCAGTTGCCGCATACTACTTCAATTTCGTGTTTAGGGTCTATTGCGTCGCCTACTGTCTTTGCTTCATTAACTGTTTTCATGCTGCTATTATCTCCGTCCATTGAGGGTCGCCGCCCGGAACTATTTGACTCCAGACCAGTACCGTGCCTATTTCACCAGTAGCCTGTACGCCTATTGGGTAGACATTAGCACCGGCGGTTTCTGTTGTAGCACCTAATGCTGTAGTGCCCTGCACTCCTGTAACAGGAACATCAATAACTAGCTCTACTGTTACGCTGCCTAATGCAGTCGTTGCTTGTAGGCCGGTTTCCGTGACTATTGCGTCTGCTGTGACGTTTACCGTACCTAGTGCTGTAGTGCCCTGTACGCCAGTAGCGTTAACAGTTGCCTCACTTTGCACACCGGCGGTGCCTAAAGCGGTAGTTCCTACAACGCCCGTAACAGCTACTATAGCAGCGGCGTCTATAGCTACCGTCCCAATTTCTCCGGTAGCGGCATTACCGAGAACGTTTGTTTCCCCGTCGGAGTTAACTACAATATTGCCAAGAGTTGTTGTGCCTACGACCCCAGTTACGGTAGCCGAAGTACCTTCTTGAACGCCTACCGTGCCTACAACACCGGTAGCTTCGAGACCTAGTGACTCACCCCACGCACCTCGGCCCCACGAACCTCTACCCCACCCGCCGAAATAAACAGTAGCGTTAAATACTGCAACACCTGTCTCACCTGTGGCGCTAACTCCAGTAACATTAACTACTCCTGCTATTTCAGCAGTAGCAATGCCTAACGCCGTAGCGCCAGATACACCACTAGCATTAACAACCGCAGCAGCAGCGACCGCTACTGAACCTATCTCACCTGTTAAGAATGGCAGGGTATTGCCTTCGCCCCACGAATCCGTTCCCCAAGTGCTGTAACCCCACCCTGAGAGTGGGACGATAACGTCAGCCATAGCAGTGCCTAAGCAATACGGATTATAGCGTTGCTCGCATCACCCGCTGGGAAGACAATAGTAAAGTCACCCGCAGTCGAGGTCTTGTCTGAACCGAAGTCCAGAACTGCAATAGCAGGGTTAGTACCGCCGTTCGCTAAATAAATCAAAGCGCCACGAGCTGTAATAGTCGCGGTAGACCACGTAGTGTCTGCAAAGTCCAAGAACGCTGTTGTGCCTGTAGACGTAGGGACTTGATTTATCGTCAGGGTGTTACCACCTGCGCTGTAACCTGTGCCTGAGACTTCGTTAGTCGTAGCATACGCAGTAGTGGTTGCGCCTAGCGTAGCTGAGTTAGTGTACAAGGCAATCTTAAATGTCTGTGACGTGCCCGAAGCAAAATCAAAGTCTCCACCAAGGATTTGAACTTTGAATGATGTTGCCATAGCTTGTGAAATAGCCATTTTACTTTCCTCTATTTAAATTAACGCGGTTCTATTCTAAGTTGACCAGAGCGATACATATCTTCCCGCATCTTTCCGTCGCCTAAGTTCTTTAATAACGCCATAGCGTCTACGTACATCTTCTGATACAAGGCTACCATATCTGGCTCGCCCTTAATAAAACGTATTGCTTGGACAAGCGCGCCGTTAAGCAGTGCCGTGTCAAACTCAGTGCCGAGCCATGTAGTACCCGCTGTAACAATAGTCTCGGGGTAGTAACCGTAATGTAACTCTACTGCATACGCTGCGTCTGGCGACGGTCCTACGATAAATGCTGTGTCGTCAAATAACCCGTAGTGCTTGGGCTTGCCAGTAGTTGTGGGGTTTGGGTACGCCTCACGCATAAAGTTAACGTCTTTGTTCAGCAAGTACTCGTAGTTGCCTTGGGCGTCAATAACTGCCAAAGAGAACGGATATAAGAAGTCTACTGGGTATATTAAATACGGGTCAGCATTCGTCAAGACTCCTGTCTGGTTTCTACGAAGAGCAGGTATCTGAACAGCGTTATATATTCCCTGTTCTGCCTGTTCCGTAAACATAGCAAGCTGCGCGTCTGTAAACGACTGCTCGCAGATGTCCTCAATGTTTGTTTTAAGCTCGGTGTAGTTCACCAGCTAACCCTCTTAGGCCATTGGTCCGCGAGCAAGAAGCCCTTTAGTAGCAGCGCCTGTGCCGCGTACCCTAATACCGCTAGTCTTCATATCTTTAGGCGGTTGGTTGCAAGTATCTACTTTGTACATTGTAGGCTCATTAGGAAATTCAATTACCTTTGGCGTCTTTACGTTTGATCTGGATTTCATTTTCATACTTTACCCCTTACGGTGTATTGGCTTGACCGCCCATCCCTGAGTGGTTTGTGCAGTAATAATATAAAGTAGGTGCTCCGGTTGCCACAGTTATCTGCGTGTACGCTCCAGCATTGCCCGGTGTTCCGCTAGTAGCTACTCCAGTAGTGTACTCACTACCTCCGCCGTGTGTTCCGTCAGACGTTGTAGAGAACCTCAACGGATGGTTGCTATTGCTACCGTTACTTTGGTCCAATCTGTATATGCTGCCTTCGTTCAAAGTTAATGTAGCTTGCAGCACGCCATCTACATAATATCTGTTTCCTGCGCCCGGATTAGCTACCGTTATAGCAAAGGTAGTAAAAGCAGGTACTGTTACTGTTACTGACCCTAGCGATGTAGTTGAACTTACTCCTGTAACCTGTACACTTTCCGCTGTTACTATTACTGAGCCTGCTGAGGCTGTAGCTGCTAAACCTGAAACGCTAACATTTACGCTCCCCGGCGATGTTCCGCTAGTTAGTAATAGCGTAACTTGCCCTACAGCACCTACGGCTTCCAAATTGTCTGGTGTAAGCCCAAATGGATCGCTTAGTCCTACTGGGTCCCAGCCCCATTGAATATCTCTACTTGCTACTAACTCAGCAGAGTCAGACCTTGGGTTTCGTATTGCTTGGGGGTCCTCTACTGGAACCGTACCTAGCATAAGCTGCGGCTGATCTGGGTTCCAACACTCAGGGCACGCCCTAATGTTAGTCTTATTTCCTTTAACAATCAGCTCTTTAAGCTGCCGTAACCTGTATTGAAAGCCACATACATCACATATTGCGATTGCTCTCTGGCCCGAAGCATACTTATAGCTCATGCCTACCTCACGCCATGTATACGCGGCACCAAGCTAATCGTTGCTTTCTCTCTGTCTTCTCCTGCGGCTAGCTCAAACTGACGTTCATATTCGCCCTGTAGCATAGGTATTCTAGGCATAAGGTCTGGGTCTTTTGAGGCTATATAATACGCAAGCCCTGCAACTAGGCAGGGCAAGAAACGGAAATTGACGTCGGCGGTATTAACGCCTGTCCCTGCGTCCTGTATACGGCGCATCCGCCAGTACTTAAGCACGTAGTAAGGTGCAAGTGCAGTACCTTGGTTTGGTACAGGCCACACAGTAACCGAAGGGTTAGCTTGCCCACGGTCTACATAAATTTGTATAGGGCGGCCCTGAGAGAGCTTGTTAGGGATGCTTGAATAGGTAGAGACACTGATACGCGTGATGTTTAGATCAGACTGAGTAGTTATACTACCGTCACCTGTACGTACAACGTGCTCTAAGAGGTCTATTGTGTCGGCGGGCAGATCGTATGTGGCGGTGCCTTCTACGAGGTTTTTCGTACCTTCCTCGATAGTCCACATGTTAATGCCACGGTTCTGCCACTCAATAGTCAACAAATTCATAGACCTACGAGCAGTGCGCAGGTCGTAACCAGAACGCATTTCTCTACCGGCACGTTCCCACGCTTCTTCCGCAATCTCGGTGAAGTCCATGTTGAATGTAGCAGTGCCAGATGTCGCCATTATTTCTTCTTCCTTTTAAGCGGAGCTACACGCTTAGGTTTTCCTGCCGGTTGCCCTAGGCGCTTCTTCTGCGCTATTCGGGACTTCTTCTCTGCCGCTGTCATCTCACCAGAGGTCTTAGGCGTTTTGCTAGAGACCCGTTTTGTGGGCCTACAGTAGGGGGTTCCCCGTTTATCGCCCTTCTTACGTCCACAAGCCTTGCCTGTCTTGACGTCTTTCCAGTCCTCTTTAAACCACCGCTTTAGGGCCTTGCCCTTCTCGGTTTTACGAACGGCCACTGGCTTTCTTCTTTCGGCACTTGGCTATAGCACCCGAGGCGTACGCAGAAGGAAAGACTTTATAGGATGCCTTTACCTTGCGGTAACAGTCGTCTTTGACCGCACCACCCTTCTTAAACGTAATAGGCTTCATTTTGCCCATGCCTCGGCACTTCATCATCGCGTTGTACCCTTAGTTAGACCTCGGATAGCAATTCCGTCAATCTTCTTTTTCTTTCCGCGAGCCATGCCTCCGTCAGAATACTTCATTACTTCCCCGCCCATGTTCATCTTGCCTACGCCGTCAGCCGCGTAGAATGGGACTTTCTTACCACCCTTCTCTACCATAGCCAAACCACCAGCTTTCATACCATTCATTTCTTGTACTTTAGTACGGCGAGTAGCCCCGCCTACTTTCATATCAGGCTCGGACATACCACCTTTCATGTACTTCTTAACTTTTTTATCTGCCTTCATGTAGTCTGCTCCTACCGTTTGCGGGATGCCCGCTTTCTTGGCGAACTTAGGGTTATTCGCTACTGCCGCCATTAAATTATGCTGAGCTTTGCTTTTGCTAGGCATTACCACTTAACCTTGTCAGCCCAGTAGGCTGCGCTCATTTTGCCTTTAGCGATGTTCTTGCCGTGACGAGCCTTAAACGATTTGCGTTTAGCTTTCATCTTGGCAGACTCGCCCGCTTTGGGTTTGCCAGCAGTGCTTGCGCCTTTCTCGCCAAAACGAATTATCTTCTCCTTCCCATTCTCGCAAGCCTTCACAATGTGGGACTTCTTAGCATGGGACGGAGTTCGTCTTGGCTTATTACAAGCCATCGCTTTCTTATTTACTTGCTTAGCCATATTGCTTATTCACAGTAAATATAAAGGTGTAGGTGTCTCCAGCAGATGGAGATACCGTAGTAGCTACGATGTCGCCAGTTTTGCCAGCTCCAGAGTTGTTGGGTATGCCACTATAGTCAGAAAAATCATAATCTTCTGTCCAATTTACGGGCAGGTCAAAGATAAGGACGTTAGTGTTCGCATCCCATTCTAATTTGACCCCTACGCCAACACCTACATAAGTAAGCTTTGCCAGAACAGCACCAGTACAAGCTCTACGGCTAACCGGATCAACCGATAAGCTAGAGACATCAACCATTGTGCTAGTTACTACGTCGGTATTACCTACAACCGCAGTAACCTTAATGATCGCCTGCTTGCTACCATCTTGGATTATTTGCGTCGTTACTGTATCAGCCATTTCCCTCTCCTATTTTTAAGGTTAATAACCCAATTTAGGCGAGATTAATGTTTTGTTGGTACAGAACAGTCGCTCTGATTTCACCGGCGTCAGTAGCTCCGGTGGTAGTCCAAGTCAGTTTTTTATCCGCAGTTCCAGTATCTGCCCAAGCAAGGGCACCACCAGCTTGCGTAGTGGGGTACTTTCGACCCGCACCAGAAGCAACCGTAATGCTATAAGCGTTAATAAACGTAGCGTTACCGCCAACAGTATCGCCAATACTCAGTACCGCTGTTGCGTTACCTATAGCTGTGGGGCAATCTAGTACAATATCAATAATTTGAGAGTTGGCTGGAATAACTACAGTAGTAGCGTTCGCAGCAGAAGCTCCAGACGCAAGCGCAGTGCCAGTTGAGAACGTCTGAGCCATAGTTACTTGGCCCGTGTTCTTTACGTCCTTACCGAGAGTTGTTCCGGTAGTATTGGAGATAGTGCCCGCTTTAACTGGGCCAGAGAAAGTTGTAGTACCCATCGGTAGTTCCTCACATGCGAGTTAGTTTTAGGTATATCTGCCTGCATGTCGTCAGCCGGGACTGTCAGATATACCGGATGGCCCCGGATTTCTCTTAGTATATACCACTTATTTAGCTAGTACACAAATAAAAAGGACCCGTCTGTGGGGACGGGCCAACTTCTCAAGGGGTACTGCAATTTAAAACTAACACTAAACTCAAGACAAAAGAAAGGGGGCCGAAACCCCCAATCCTAACACCTTTTGCTTATTAAGCGCCGGGTGAGCCGAAAATGCCCAGTGGGTCAGATACGCCGAAGCTGTATCGCTCACGAGCCTTATAACGGCTGTTGCCTGTGTCGAAGTCTGCGTCCATGCTAGTGCTCATAGGAGAACGGACGAAGTGCTTCAGGCCGTTAGGAATATCCGTCATCAAGAACCAACCATTGGTATCAGTTAGGTAGTTGTTAACTGTATAACCACCCGGAATTGTACCGTTGTTGTTCATGGCATTGATGTCGTTATCCGCTGTACCCGGACGAAGAGTGGTATCCAACAGGCGAGTAGCAACGAATTGCAGTGCAGGTGGGATAACAAGCTTAGTGGGTTTAGCTGCAATAAGCAGACCGCGCTCATCAGTCCAGCCAGCGATCTGAATAACAGCAGCTTCTAGTGAAGCCTCGTTAAGGTCAGCCGCAACAGCAGGAGTGTTTGAGTTTACACCGCCAGATACGAGAGGGTGAGCAGTTGAACATAGTGGCTGTCCATCACCGTACGTAGTACCGGCAGCAAAGGCGTTGTTAAGAATAGCAGCACCTTTGGTTTGCTTAGTGTACGCCATAGCGCGGGCAAGTGCCTTTGTATAACGTGAAGAGAGTGAATCGTAGAGGTTATCTTCGATTGCTTCTTCGGTGAGCGAGAAGCCCATTGCGACGGTCTCGTGAGTGTAACGAGCAGTCCACGCTTCTTGCGCATTGTCATACTCGATTGCAGAACCTTCACCTTTAACAGGTGCGGCACTGAAACCAGACAACTTAGTTTCTTCCTCGAAAGACCGATCAGAAGACTCGGTATCAAAGATTGCAGCAGCCTCGTCACCATACTTAGCGTATTCGAGACCAAATAGGGCGTTTAGACCCGGTAGTAGCTCCTTAAGGAGTTGCGCTCTTGAAATAGCCATTAGTAAGCCTCCTTATACGCCAGTTGTGTTGTTGTACTGGTGCAGGTTGATCTTGACGACCAGCTCCACAAAAGTATCAGCAGCGGTTTTAGTTTCGTCTATTGTGTCAATAACGCGCACAACTAGACCTGCGGTAGTAGCTTCAGACCCTGCTAGTACTGACGCACCAGAGTTTCCAGTAGCGGTATCACCCGTACCTACCAAAACAGACATGTTAGAACCTACAGCAGCGCGAGCCGCCGAAGACATGGAGCTGTTAGCAGCAGTGACAGCGACTTTAAAGGCCGCTAGTGGGTCGTCAACTACGATAGCAAAAGCTTCTGTAACGCTAGTGCCGGGGTAGTACTGAGCCGGTGTAAACTGGCTCAACGAATTGACGTACTGAACACCTACAAAGACGCCCGAAGGGGAGCCAGTAGTAGTGCCAGTAAACTTCTCGATTGTGCCTGCCGCTACGATTTTAACCAAATCACCTGCAAAGATAGCCGTATTGTAGGTGCTCGCTATAGGAATAAGGCGAGTCTGACCTGCATAAGGCGTACCGTCTACACGGTTAATTGCTTGAAAGCCGTAGGGAGCACTGACTGTTGGATAAGCCATTTTAAACTCCTAAAAAATAAAGTTAATTTCCTTTGCCGAAAGTAACCTTCGATTTCCTGTCGTTAAACAAGGGCATACGAGGATCGTTTTCACGCATCAGACCTTGGTCAACAGATCGCATTTGAGACTCCGTTAAGTTTTCGTAGTACTCAGTACGTTCTGCGACGAGTTCTATTGGGGCCTTACACAGCATTAACCCACCAACAATGACATTATCTTTAAACCGTGCGTCGGCAACGGCGTCACTAAATATCTCTGGGTGGTCTTCTGCGCGTACTGGCTCCCAACCTTCACGTAATTTTGAGGACACATTAGTAGAATCAGGTTGACCCATAGTGCTCACACGAACCCAGTGGAACTTGTAGCCGTCTTGGGGAATGGGATCAGGCAGCACTGTTGGCCGCGCCCACGCCTTTTTGCGGGTAGTTGTTTCACGGTTTTCGAGTTCTCTATCTAGTCTCTGTTTCGACATTATTGTTTCCTCATTAGTTCAGCAGCCTGTTTGGCGTATGTTTCCAAAGGTACCCCAAGTTTTTTGGCGATAGCTACCTGTGATTGAGTGAGCCTAATTTTGTTAGGCGCTGTGCTCCGCGTAGCGGGTGCAACCACATTGCTAGATTTTCTTTGGGTACTCTCTGTTTCTTCTGCCCCACCAGCAAACTGGTCGGGAAATACTTGTTGCATACGAGCGTTGATTTTCTCGTAGTAAGTATCTGATTTGGGGTCTACTCCCTCTTTTGTTAACTTGTTATGCAACCCTAATGCGAAGGCAGTCATTTCGTCATCTGACCCAAACCATGAATTTTCTTCACGCCATGTTTCAGCTTTTTCGTCTCGCTGCACTTGAGGTTGAGGTGCATCTACCTGCGTTTGTACAGGAGTTTCTTGGGGTTGTAAAGCTTCAATTTGCTTAGGTTTCAACCCGTTAACTTTCTCTAAACGTATCTGTGCTGTGTTCAGAGCAGTTTGTGCTTCTAGTATAGCCTCAGACTCGCCCGACTCGTACGCCTGTCGGTATTGGTTCTTAGCTACAGCAAGTTCGCTATCCACTTGTTTCTTGGCCGATTGAATAAGCGAGTTGTGACTTTGATCCACCGAGCCTTTTAACTTTTGATTCTCGTCTATTAAGTTTTTAGTGTACGATTCAAGGGCTTGTTGTTGCCGCTGGGCTTCTTCTTTAGCCCTACGCTCATCGTGAATGCCTTTGCTTAGGTTACTAATTCGTTTCTTAATTACATCTGAATAGTCTTTTAACTCTGAATCAGTAACTTCTTCTGGTGGAGGAGACGCCTTTCGCCCACGATCTTCAGGCGGAGTATCGTCTTCTATTTCAATTTCTATATCGCCCGCCTTAACAATATTTTCAGGGGGCTTTAATGCCTCTCGGCCAACTGCACCTTCTACTTCTAGGGGCGCGTCTTCCTCTTCGGCAATATCAATCTCAACTTCTTGAGATGTTTCATCTTTATCGGGATCGGGAAACTCAAATTCTACATTTTGTCTAGGCATGGTTTACTCCTTATGCACGCGAAACAGCTCGCGGATCGTCTACAACGGCTTCAATAGAGTCGTCATTCATTAAGCGAAACTCCTGCCCACCCACTTTAAAACGCGTACCGGTGTTGGCTCGGAACATCACGTGGTCGCCTACTTTGCACCAAGGCCCAGTAGGGAAACGCTCTTTATCGCTGTAAGCTTCTTTACCCATATCAAGTACAGACCCAACAGTAGATAGGATATATTCCTCTCGACGGGTAGATTCTGCCTTAACAAGCCCGCTTTCCCCGAAAGTCTCTTCGACGTTAGGTAAGGCAATGAGTACCCTGTAGCCCACAGGTTTAGGGATAGAGGCTTCCAACTCTGCCTCTTCTACAGCTTCTACTTCTATACGCTTCTGTCTTTTTTGCTCTAACGCA
>Ga0209535_1002100_pt1 | contig 13057 bp, 15 predicted proteins | sample LinPmetageLP28_FD_184041 | JGI IMG/M metagenome (GOLD analysis project Ga0209535, IMG submission 184041) | Marine viral communities from the Pacific Ocean - LP-28 (SPAdes) (version 2) | ecosystem: Environmental > Aquatic > Marine > Oceanic | place: Pacific Ocean | collected 2009-08-22
CCATTAGCCATTGCTTCTGATAGAGCTACTGCTTGTACTAAAGAAGCAAATATCTTGTTCCTATTAGGTACTACTGTAGCTTTCATGTTATCTTCTTCATAATGACCTTCCGGTACATCTTCTCCTCCTTCAGTTAGTGCTGAATTTAGTAAGTTAACTAAACCGTCTAGTTTAATAACTTGATAGTTAATCTTGCAACCTCCGAAACATTCGTTATCAGAAGGGCAAGTCTCATTAATATAATTTACTAATGATTGTGCTCTTTCTAGCTCAACTCTATGCTTCTGACCGTAATCAAAAGATATAGCAGTTACTTGATCGTACTCTTTTAAACATCTGAGTAATAATGTAGAGGAGTCCATCCCTCCGCTTAGACTTACAACAACATTTTTTGCCATTTCTATAAATTTAATATTTGCCAGGTATTATTAAGCGTATAGGCTAACGCTATTCTATAATAGAAGTTAAGGAATTTTCTACAGACTCCCAACGTTTTACATATTCATTTAGAGTATAAGTTTTACCTTCCTCATTTAATATCTCTCTAGCTACACTTCTAAGTGCGTTTCCAAAGTTAGAAGGATAACCAATAGTCTTAATATAAGCTGTATTGTTTTCTCCTTTTATAACTCTTTCATATACAGTATACCCACCTGTTTGTGATCTTGTAATAAAAAATGGTTCCATTACTGGGTCTTCAACGATAGTTTCATTCGCTGGTATTGAATCTGGTTTTCGTAACATTTAATTAAGTATTAAGTTTTTAAGTTCTTCTGCAGATAATCTGCCTGTCTTAGCATTAGTTGTGCCTTCTTTAACTACTACTGTATGTGGGATACTTGTAACCTTATATTTAGCAGCCATTCCTGTAGTATCTTTTTCAATATTAACGTTTTCAAACACAACATCGGTTAGTTCAGATGTAACCTTATCCCACGTTTTAGCATACACCTTACAAGGTCCACACCAATCGGCATAAAATTTAATTGCGGTTATCGCCATATCTAGTTCTAGTTTTTTTGTAATGATCAGCCTTAGAAAACTTCTTGTTTCCTTTCTTAGGGTCATCTTTTTTCATGTATTTATCTCTATAGCTTTTGAGAGTTGGTAACCACTCCATGAGTTGGGTATACCTAGCTTTTGCACTTATTTTGCTCATATAACTTATTTAATATAAATATAGGGACTTTTACTCAGGATACCAACTTTTTCCTGTTATAAATCAGCAAAGAATGCATAAATATCATCAGATCCTGTAAACGTATTTAACGTTAATGTAAGTGTAGACCCAGTAAAGAATGCTGCTGAACTTGTGTTAGAGTAATACCATCCTTGAAATTGGTCATCTGGGTATTCATGACTAGTTGCAGTTACAGTAGCTTGATCAAATACGTTAAAATTAACTGATGCTGTAAATGAAGAAGTTGTAGCAGTTATAGTGAATGGTGAATCCATTTCAATTGTACCATTTTCATTACTTCCGGAAGCATTAAACGATAAGTATCTCGTGTTAGGAGAATAAACACTTGCAGTAACACTACCAGATGCTCCTAAACATGAACCAGTAGTTGCATAAGCCCAAAATGAAGTAACATTATCTTCAACTGTAAAGGTAATCCCAGAACCTGTGAGTAAGTCTGGGTTAATACTGGAAGATATTAAGTTGCTACCAGTTAGCACAGCAGTATGGTATATGTCTACCAATGATACATCGGCACCAATTCCAGTTGCAGTAAGTTTAATCTGTTTAGGCATATATAATAAATAGGTTGTTATTAACCATCGCAGGAGAGACAGTCTAAAGCTGTTCTGCTACCAATATCTCCGTTTATAACTGAATCTGTTCTTAAATAATATAGAGTTTTTATACCTAATCTCCAAGCTGTTTGGTGAACTTCGTTTATGAACTTAGGACTATCAGTTGGATCAAAAGCTAAATTAAGTGATTGTGTTTGATCTATGTATTTTTGTCTAGCTGCTGCTTGTTCCACTAATTGTAGTTGGTTTATTTCTGCAAACGTTAAAAATATAGGTTTATCGTCTGCTGGCATTACGTCCTCTGGTAAATTAGCGATTGAACCTTTATCTTTCATTATTTGATCCCATACTTCTTCAGTATTTGCACCTTTTTCTTCTAAGTACGTTTCTAATGCAGAGTTTTTCCTAATAAACGTACCTTTTGCCGAATTAAATGTAAATACGTTAGCAGGTATTGGTTCTATACCAGCTGATACTCCACCTGCTATAGTGCTATTAGATACAGTTGGTGCTATTGCTATTACGTGAGTATTTCTCATACCAGTACCTTTACACCAAACTGGTTCTCCGTATTCATTTGCTAATTTTCTTGAAGCTTCGTCTGCTTTATTCTTTATATCTGAAAATATTTGGTGAGTAAATGAAGTTGCAGCAATAGATGCAAATGGTAATCTTTCGTTTTGTAAGAATGTATGCCATCCTAATACTCCTAAACCTATTGCTCTACCTTTTTTAGCAGATCTATGTGCTCTTGCTAACGATTCTCTTCCAGAAGTTTTTGTTAAGAACTCTTCTAATACTCCATCTAAAAAATATATTGCGGTTTCTACTAGGTCCGTGTTTTTCCATTCATGCCATTTAGTTAGGTTTAAAGATGACAGACAACATATAAATGAATGTTCATCATCTGTATGTAAAGTAATTTCAGAACATATATTAGTCATTGAAACGTCTAAGTTGTTCTTTTTGTATGCAGGTGGATTAGCATTATTAACGTTATCACCGTACATAATATATGGTTCACCAGTTTCTACTCTAGACTTTAAAATCTTTACCCACAATTCCATAGCCTCTGCGTCCCTATATTCTAGTTTTTGCATAAAAGCATCATCAATAACTACACATTGATGTAAGTTGAGGCACTGTCTATTAGGGTCTCCTTTTGGTCTTCTGATTTCTAAGTATTCATGAATGTCTGGATGGTTAATATCTAAATTTACTGATGCTGCTCCTCTTCTAACAGCACCTTGGTTAGTAGCGATAATAGTAGAATCGTATATTTTAGCCCATGGTATGATTCCTTCTGATTGTCCTGTTGATCCATCACCAATTTTCTCTCCTCTTCCTCTAACTTTAGATAGCCCTATTCCAACTCCACCCCCTAGAGAGGTAAGCCTCATTAACTCTGCGTTAGTAAGGCCAATTCCTCTAATAGAATCCGGTGTATCAATACCGAAACATGAGATGGGCAAACCTTTATCATTACCTGTGTTAGATAAAACAGGTGAGGCTAAGTTCAACCAACCTTTCCATATATAACGAAAAAATTTATTCGCTAAATCAGGTCGATCTAATCTTTTTGCAATTGTTTCAGCAACACGTCTATATGCTGTCTTAGGTGTTTCTCCAGGCATAAGGTAGCCTTTTGAAATAGTTGCAATTGAAACTTCGTTCATCCATTCTGGATAATCTTTTCCTTTCTCCCAATTGGAAGTATCTACTACTATACTCATATTATTTTTTTCAAAAATTTAACGAAATGATCTGCAGCAACTTTATGTCCATGCTTACTAAAGTGTGTGTCTCCAGTCCAAGAACCGTCTGATAGTGGTTTACCTGGTATTAACATACAGTTAGGGTTATCAAGTATCCAATCTTCCCATAGTAATGTAGAATCAGGAGCAGAAATTAAATTCTTATCTATCTTTTTTAGATACTTTTTCATTGCAGAAGTATAGTTAAGTCTACCTAATGACCAACACCATCCATATATTTTATAACCTAATTCACTCAATGTTTTAATTTTTAAGTAAAAACGCATAACGTTTATCTCTACAATTTCTTTTATACTCTTTCCGTACTTAGCATTTAATTCCATCCAATCTTGTACTCCATCTTCACCAGATATTATTTTGTCTCTAAGTTCAGGGAACGTTAGACGTTGAAATGTTGATGGACTGATTAAAATTATATCTTGTCTGTTAATTTTATCAGTTACTAAATCTTCATTCAAACGATTCACTATGTGATTGTACCCAAAACCAGGTTCAGTCCTATCAACAATCTCATAATTAATATCTTTAGCAACTATAGAAGGCCATCCTTCATCGTTTTTAATAGGAGGTAACTTTTCGTTGCTTACATAGGCATGTGAAAATGAACATCCGTAAACAAAAAGCTTACTCATAACATATTATTAAAATGCTGTTGACCAGTCTAAATGACCTTTACTGTAATTTGTTACTCTGTTTGCAAAGAAATCAGTATGTTGTTTACCTGCTATAACAGCATCAAACCATTTCATAGTTTTTAATGCTCCTTTATCTATATCTGCAGATGGTACGATAGGAGTTAATCCTAAATCTAACATCTTAGTGTTAATTCTATGTTTGATAAAATTCTTTAACTCCTCTTTAGTTAAATTTTCTAAATCTCCCATTTCAAACACTTTATCTATAAAATCAAATTCTAATTTCATACTCATTTCAGCTGCATCTTCGATTTCACTAATTAACTTCTTAGTTTTGAATTTAGGTTGCTCTTCCATTAAAGTTCTAAATAACCAGCATCCTGCTTCTGAATGAAGAGATTCATCTCTTACTGACCATTCTACTATCTGTCCTACTCCTTTAAGCTTATTTCTCATTTTAAAAGAAAGTAAAACTGCAAAGGATGAAAATAAATTAACACCTTCAGTAAATGCTGAAAATATTGCTAACGATTTTGCTCTTTCATGCCAGTTAGCTGTGCCATCATCATTATCTCTAACATTCATTAGTGCTTCTATCTTAGCCATAGTAGCTTCATCTTCTAAAAATTCTGAGAAATCATCTAATCCTAACTGCTCATTTAATAAAGAGTAAGCTTCAGCATGAATCGTTTCAGAAGAACCTAAAGTGGTACCCATCATAATAACTTCCGGCTTCCTAAACCACTTAGTAACTAAAGTTGACCAGTAGTCATTTACTATAGTTTCTGTTTGAGCAAATCCTTTTAAGATTTGACCTACTACGTTTTTCTCATAGTCTTTCATATTTGATTTCCAATCAGTAACATCCTGTGCCATTGGTACTTCTGTATGTAACCAATGTGCTTGTTGTTGTTTTAACCAGTAATCATATGCCTTTGGATATTCAAAGGGCTTGTACACAACTCTTTCTTTTAATAAACTCATATATACTTATATATTTGGTGGGGCGTTAGACGAAAAGACCCGTCAGATAAATGTCTTTCGGGGCATGTTAATAAATATCCCATCATAACTTATTTGCGAAAATATCTTCCAACTTTTCTTTACTTACTACTGAAAAAGGACTTGCTTCGGTGCTAGTATCTTCTTCCATTTTATCTTTAAATTCGATATGGCCATTATTAGTATCCATAATAACGTTAAATGTCATACCGTCCATACCGTATCGATTCTTCATAACATGAACTCTACCAGTTCCTAAAACTTTATCTTCTTTCTGTCTTGATAAAGATAAGCAAATATCTGCTACCATCATTTTATCGTAACTACCAGCTGCTTTATCTCCTTCAATAACACTATCTTTTGCTCCCATTCGATTAACCTGCGACGGTGTCAGTATAGGGACCTTTAATTCTTTTGCTAGTCCTTTGGTAGCGATAAATACATCATCTATCTCGTCTTTTCTTTCGTAATTTTTACCTCTAGAAGGAGCTTTTAGATAGTCAACATAATCTATAATAATCATGTCTGGTTTATGATCCATGTCAATACATTTTTGTACATGAGACTTAATTGTTGAAACTGAAGCTCCTTTTGGTGGGTATTCTTTTACAATTAACTTACCTTTAAGGTTATCTATATGAGTTTGTACTTCTTTTCTTTTACTGTTAATTTCATCTATACCGTAACCAGTTAGGTAACAATCGAATCTTTTTCCAACATAATCTTCTCCCAATTCCAGAGTGTAAAAATTAACTTTATACCCCAACTTAACAGCATGAGCAGCGATAGCAACCATAGTCCAAGATTTACCACCACCAGGACTACCGAATATAATACCCAAGTCCCCAGGTCCCAATCCACCTTGAATACTGTCATTAAGGATAGGCCAAGGTGTAGGTATAGTAGGGCGGTAATCAACACGGTAACGACTTTCAACATCTTTGTTATATTCATGTCCAATATTTTTGTCTATACCTGCCTTCATTGCCTTTTCAATCATATTCCTTATACCATCAAAGTCATGATCTTTAAGAAGGTCGGCTGAATTAAGTATAGCATTCTTCATTTCTTGATTCTTACAGAAGGTTTGAAACTCTTCTTGTACATAATCTAAATCATCTTGAGATGCTTCATATGAGTTTCTTAACTCTTCTTTAATAGCTACTTGAAGTACTTCGTTTTCTAGCTTTTGTAATTCAACTTTAAGAACGTCCATAGTAATACTAGTATGGTACTTGTCGAAGTAGTTAATTATTTGATCAATAATCCACTTATGTGTATCGGCATCGAAATAATCATTGTGAAGAACATCTCTTACATTTAAAAGAAATTTTTTGTCAGTTAAGAGAGAACCTAGCACTTTTAATTGAAATGCTTTACCGTACGAATTTAATGATTTTAATGTCATGTATAACCTTTAATTATTTTTAAATATAGTTATTTTTTGTCTAATAACCAACTGCTTGATTGTATTTTATCTCCTAACCCATCTATTAATTCTATTCCCAATTCTGTACATATTGGTGTTTCGGGAATAGATTTACTACTTTGATCTCCTCCATTTGCAAATGCTAGTGAATAAACACCTGAATAAGTAGCATATAATTCTTTTAGAGTTTCAATTTGAGTCTTATCCTTATCTATTGATATTAAAGCATGATCAACACATCTAAGAGCTTTTATAATAGTTAATCTTTCATCCTCTAACATAAACTCTTTAGAACCTTTTAAGTACCTTTGCATGTCTGAGTTAACTATAACAATAGCAATGTCACCAGCTTGTTTTGCAGCTTCTAATAATTCTAAATGACCTTTATGAAGAGGATTAAAATATCCGCTAACAATTACTGCTTTCATAATTTTCTGCAATCAATCTTTTAAACTTAGTTGTTGACCACCCATGAGAACGATCTATATAGTGAATAGGTACCCTGAGGTCATCTCCTGTAAATGGTTTATCTTTATAATCATCTCCTAAAAATCTAACATCAAACTGACCTAATTTAAGTAAATCATATAGTTGCTCTTCATAAGTGTACCTAATAACATCATCTACATACTTAATACTTTCTAACATATCTTTTCTTTCTCTAGAAGAAAGTATAGGTTTAAGTTTTTCAGGTCTTTCAATTGATGGGTCAGTATGAAGTAGTATAATCAACACTGAACAATTTTTTTTCATTTCTTTAAACATCTCAATATAACCTGGATGTATTACGTCAAAATTACCTGCTGTGACTCCTTTTATCATTTTACAATTAATCCTCTAAAATTATCTAACCAACCTACGGTATTTTTTGTAATACCTTCTATATTATCATTATCAAGAAAAGCTAAAAAAGCTCCTATTTGAATTTTACCTACTTTAGTCTTCATAATTTCCATAACGACTTCTATTTCTGATTCGCTTAATGCTGTATCGTGTAAGTCCATCATCTGAAAATTATCTTCAACATGTTTCCAGTTATGTATAATTTTAGCAAATATTTTCTTGCCATCTAACTTTTCTTCAGCAACTTTGAAAATGTAATCAAGATTTGTTACTTCTTTGAGTAACTTAGGAAACTCTGCCACAATCGTTTTTATGCCTAATCCTTTAACTCCTTTTAAATTATCTGAATTATCACCTAATAGTGATTTTACGAGATTGTAGTTTTCAGGTAGTACTTTAAGTTCGTCAAAAATATTATCTTTGGTAAAAGTTTTCTTTTTTACTGGAGCATATACTTCAATGGTGTCGTCTATTAATTGTAAGAAGTCTTTATCGGAAGATATAATAGTACATTTTTTAACCTTAGAGTTAGATGACTGTTTAGCAATGTAAGCCATTATATCATCTGCTTCTAATTTCTCCATTTGTACTTGAACAACTGGTAAGCATTCTAAATACTCTTGAACACGTATCAACTGACCAATTAATGCTTCCATCTCTTGTTGCTTAGTATCATATAAACCCCAATGGGTGATACGTGCAGTAGCTCTTTGAGCTTTATAGTCTGGATTAATATTCTTTCTATTTGCAGAACCTCCTTTACCGTCCCATACAACTATTACTCTTGTAGGATCAAATATACGTGTAACGTATCCTAAGGAACGAAGAAACCCAACAATACCACCTATATGGGTACCGTCAGGATTCATCGCCTTGAGCAATGAGAAACTACGAATTAACATATTCATAGCATCTACAACCATAATATGATCGTTATATGCTCGGGGTGGGGTTTCCTTTAAGTTCTCTAATATATCTTTATGAGCCATTAATCTAGTAAGTTAGGTGCGATTGGAGTTTCTTCTAAGTCACCTTCCTCTACTAAATCAAAGTCTAAACTACCAACTAACTTGAGCCAGTGGTCTTTATGAGCATCTTTATACTTATCGATCTGTCTTTTGTCGTCAGGTATAAACCCATGCTGAGTCATTACTACTCTACCTCTAGATTGTACTCCACCGATATGGTTCTTTTCTACTTGTACGTTTGTACGTTTAGCAAACTCAACCTGCATACCATCTTTGATTGCTTTAATCTTAGATGTACCTGGATTAGTTATGTTACCAAAAGTAACTACTAAAGTAGCATCGTACCACATAGACATACCACCTTTATTCTGAAGCTTAGGTTGACCCATAGGCGATTCAGGTTTCATAGTCCATACTTTATTAATAGCTACTAACGTATTAGTATAAGGTGAATTCTCTTTTCTAGATAATAGAATCTTTTGATTAAGGTTGTTACCAAACTGAGTAGACATAGCCCCTGCATTCCATTCATTATTATTCTTATTAGAACGTATTGAAAGATCACAAGGAACAGAACCTATACTATCCCAAAAGAAACACATATCATAAGGTAGGTTACCTTTTGCTTGTTCATCCATAAGGTCAGCCATATGTACTGCTACTTCTTCTATAGAATTTAAAGTACCTCTATCTGCATAAAGAAAATGACCTTCGTAGTCTATAACATTACCTTTATCATCTAAAACTTCATCAAACTGTAAACCCATTTCCTTAGCATGCTCCCAAGACCATTTCATCTCTGTGATAATCAGTACTGGTAGTATACCTAATTTTTGAGCATTTACTGCTGCTTCAAGTAAAGCAGTTGTTTTACCGGTATCACTATGACCTCTTAAAAGAGTAATATGTCCTGTTGGAATACCTGGTAATGAAGTGATGTCTTGGAATGCTTTAGATAAAGGTATCCATCCTTGTTCTTTGAATTTTACAGAAGAGTTTGAATATCCTTTCTTCTTTTTAAAGTTGCCTAAGTTAAACGACTTGCGTACAGCAGCGGTCGCTTTCTTTATAGTTTCTTCTTTTGCCATATCTATGATTCGAATAAGTCGTCAAATTTACTAACTGTGTCTTTGTTGCCAGCCGTAGCTGTTTCCAAAGTAAAGTCTGTCTTTTGTTGACCTAAGCTTTCTGGCAGTGATGTATCTGTATTACTATCTTCTGAAGTACCTAATGTAGCTTTCTTAAGTTGTTTCTTAATAAACTCATAATCGTAAGCTTTATATACTTCTAACGGTTTTGGTTGCTCTTTTAACCAAGTCTCTACAGATGTATTATCATCAGATAATGGAGTCTGTTTTGGTTTAATTCTTATCTCTGTTTTAGGATAAGGGCTTTGAGAGTTTTTAGGAGTCATTTCAACTACCATATCCCATCCATTAATAACGTCTGTGTAGTCACCTATATCTTCATCTTTAGCTAGTTTAAGTAAAGAGTCATAGATAGTAATACCGAAGTTCCATAATCTAACTCCTTTATCTTCTTCTCCTCTAACTACTACTGGTGCTAAGATTCTTGTCTTAGGTGAATACTTTCTTGCTTCGTCAAAGTTATCATCTCCTCCTAATTTTCTTAACTCCTTAACAAACTCCTCTACAGGGTCTTGCTTACCAAAATTTGATAATGCAGGAATAGGAAAATCAAAATTATAATGAAACTTCATCTCTGTGAATGGATACGTAGGATCCACTACTGATGGTACTAATCTAACCACCTGTTTACCTTCTTGGGGTCTCCAAAAAATTGTTGTGTAGTCAATCTTTTCTGTAGGTTGACTGTTTTTGTTGAACGCACTAATACGGTCGTTCACTTTACTAAAATCGAGTGCCATATAACTAATTTTTATTTATAACTTTTATTATACTATAATATAAGAACTTTTTTTCAGTTCTCCAACTCAACTATCTTAAAAAGTTTTGTATTAACCCTTTTGAGTTCAGGTCCTTTTGTAAGTAGTATGCAATTTCTATAATCTGTCCAATTGATACGGTAGGATGTATCAAGAACACCTCCATTTAACTCTTTGATAAGAGTATTTAAGGCATTGATGGTATATAGAGTGTTTGACTCTTTCTTTCTATGTACAAGAATAGTGTTATCTAAAAACGTACCAATATTACCAAAATCAACATTATAAGTACAAATGTACTCATCTTGAGATTTAGAATATAGTACAAAAATTTTATTGTAGATAATCTTGTATCTTTCCTGTACTTCCTTCAGAATTGAATCTAATGTCTCTTCTGTGGCAAATGTACAGAATAATTTGTTGCTCATATCTTCGTTCAAATAAATTGGTTCGATGTCGTAATCGAAATTTGAATCTATTACATTGTTAATCATATATAAATATCTTTTTCTTTTATAAACTTAAATCTTTAGCGTATTTTGTTTTTATTGGGTATTTACCACCAGATTCTAATATCTCTTTTAACTCTTCTAATGTTTCTTCGCCATCTTCATTATAGTAGTCAAATAAAAGTGCATCATAGGTGTATAGTACCAGACTAGTTTTTTTATCTTTTAAAAATCTTAAAACTTCTTTTATTATAATGATATTACGTGATGTCTCTAAACTTTGCATTACATAATTCATTAATTTCTGAGGATGCATATCTTTTAACTCCTTAGTGAATGGTTTATTACTAATTGGCGCCAAGACTCTTCCGTTTTTTTGGTATTCGGTCCATAACCCTTTAATATATTCATCGATTTTTTCAAAAACTTCGAGAAAAGCATATTTCTCGGGTATCTTTCCGTAAATTGCATGAAAGTTAATTTGCTTGGCTTGTGTATATTCTTCATCTGTTATTTCGTCTTTTTCAAAGTATAGTTTAGCTAACTGTTTATGAGCTGATTCATCTGATAACTGATAATCAATCTGTTCACAAAGTAAACGAAGGTGATACCCGTCAAAATCCAACTCAATAAACGTATCCCCTTTGGGATGAAAACAAGCTCTATGTTCTCTGCTTTTAGGGATAGCAGCAAAGTTAACGCTATTAAAAGCATTAGTAGGTCTAGATGTGACATTGTATAAATTGTATGATGTTAATACTGTATTGTCTATAATATTATAAGATGGGTCTTTTGGTTTAAAGATCTCATTAAAAGGTTCGTAATAAACTCCTAATCCTGATTGTTCTAATAAAAAGAATACATTTGTTGCAGTATTATTATAAAAATTAAAATTATCAGGTATTTCTAAATCAATATACTTTTCTATAGAATTATATCTTTTTTCATACTTTTCAAATAGTTTCGCAAGAGGAATTAGTTTGTTTATATTTTTAAAGTTCGAATATCTGTTGTAATAGTAATTAACAGTTGATATATCTTCCTTTACTTGTAACTTATCGTATAAAGTCATCGAGTAAAGTAATGATAAATCTATTGCTGCTTGTATATTAAAGTGGTAAAGTAACTCTTTTTTATTATACGTATATATCTTTTTGCAAGATAAAAGAACTTGGGATATACGTTCTTTTGATACGTTCATACCTTCATCGTGATTGACTGGAATAATATATCCTCTCTTGCTTTTAAGAGGTCTAACATAAACAGCAACTGTAGATGTAAGTTTTGGATGAAAATTATCATTAGAGGATATAACCTCTATATAAAACCCTAAACTAGATAACCGTTGTAAGTTTTCTAACTTACTTTCTTCTTCAATAATATAAAACACTTATACAACCTTTTTATATAATATAAGTAAAAATAGTTATACTACCAACTAATATGAAGATCTTCTTAAAGTACCGCCATCGGATGATTGATCAGTTTCAATTACTGATTGGTTAGCAGCGTAGTTTTGCTGATTTAATAACTCTTTAGGGGTGTTATCTATTTCATCAATATAATCTAATTTAGGATGAATTGCTTGAGTATGTCTAGCTCCAGCCATTGGACCTAAAAGCGGATGAATATGGTAAGGGCCGTTATATGGTATGTCAGTACCTTCTAATACAAATTGACCTATTTTAGCTTGTAGATTTTCAATTGAATTAGCTCCAGCTACATCTTCTTGACTTACAATTTTACCTTGACTATTTTGAATTAAAGTTGCTTTTGTAAATTGAGATGGATTATTTAATAACGCACTAACACCAGGTAAAGCTTTTTCAGCTTCTGCAGCTATTTTAGCGTTTTTACTTTTAATTCCTTCCGTACTATAACCTTTTATTTTAGTATCATCTAATAGTCCTGTAACGTTCCATTCGCATTTATAAAACTTTCTATAAGGTTTGTTCTCTTTTTGTTGTTTAATATATGCGTTTTTGTCTAGTTCAGCACATTTACCTGAAGGTATATCTTTGACAAAAAACCTATTTAGTTTACCTTTTTCGTAATCTTTATCTGATGGTTTTATATATCTGTTGAAGAATTTATTGTCGGTTTCTTCCTCTGCAGGTTTGTTAGGTACAAATAGTAATGGTTCAGGATTTTTACCGTATGATTTTCCTTTAAAAAAATTACCTAAATGATCTTGAAAAAATGAACCAAGGAAAGCTAAACCGGTAGCTAAATCTAATAGTTTACCTAATAGTTTTCCTTTTTTCTTTTTTGATTCTGGTAAATATAAAGGTA
>Ga0209535_1002101_pt1 | contig 13057 bp, 18 predicted proteins | sample LinPmetageLP28_FD_184041 | JGI IMG/M metagenome (GOLD analysis project Ga0209535, IMG submission 184041) | Marine viral communities from the Pacific Ocean - LP-28 (SPAdes) (version 2) | ecosystem: Environmental > Aquatic > Marine > Oceanic | place: Pacific Ocean | collected 2009-08-22
TGTAAGGCGGTTGCTGCACCTGGTTGTCGATTTAACATTGAGTATGTTGCATAAGCACCAAGTCCTGCACCTGCTGCTTGAGCAAGTGGGTTTCCTGCTGCTCCACCTGGAGCGGTGTTCGTTGTAATTGCAGATTGTGTTGTAGGCCCAGCTGCATAAATATTTTTTAAGAACTCTGCTCTTTGGTAAGGCTCGTATGATCTTTGTAACTCTGTTGATCTTGCAGCATCTAATGCTTGTTGACCAAGTTGTCTTTGTAATCCACCTGCAGCCATCAATTGGTTAATATCAGCTTGCGCCATACCTTGTTGTTGTCTGCCTAATGCACCTAGTTGTCCTGCACCTTGTAATCCAATTTGTTGTTGTTGCGATGCTAAATTTGCTGCTTGACTAAATCCTCTAGCCATAGATTGTCCAACATTAGCTTGTCTTGCTCTTTCTATTTCTGCTTGAGCAACTCCTTGTCTGCCTCCACCAAAAGCTCCAGCATTTACTGCCTGTGCGCTTAATTGATTTTGAGCCATACTAGCTTGTCTATTTATTTCGTCATTTACATAAGACTGATAAGGATTTAAAAATTGATTTATATTGGGTCCTTGTAGTGAAGTTAATGCAGCACCTATTCCTGATTGAGTAGTAGGCATACCTGCCCCCATAACCCCTGAAGCAGTAATTCCTTGTTGTTCAAGTGCACCTAATGGAGAAACTTGTACTGTGGGTATGTTAACAGGAGTTTTTGCAAGTGAACTTGCAATGTCCATTAACCCTAATTTTCTTTCTTCAATACCTGGAGCTTCTCTTACGTATTGAGTTGTTGTTGCTGGAACAGCAGCTTGTTGTGGTGCTGATGAACCGCCTCCTCCGAATATTCCACTTACTACACTTCCCATATTATTTTAAATCCTTTTGATATAGTAATCTTTTAACTTTCCATCCCCATGGCTCCAAAAAGTTTTTCCAACCAGGTCTCGCTAGAACCGCTATTCTTTTGCAATCGTTTTGAATTGCTAACTGTTCTATCGTTTCCGCAGCCTCTTTTTGCCATAGTTCTCTTTTTTCTCCCTTTAATAATAACACTTCGACTTGTTTAAAGTTAGGTAGTGTAGATACTGTTGTTACAAATACACCAAAAACTTTATACTTGTCTCCGTCATCAGAACCAACTATGAGGAATAATTGATATTCACCACGTTTAATTCTCTTCTTCATCTCAGATACTGACATTGGATTACCATCATATTGTAACCCTTCTTTGACCATAAATTCTGCCAGTGGCCAGTATTCTTCAATTCTCTTAGGTTCTATAAATAAAACCCCTACTTCTTTTTTAATTGTTTTTGCTGCTAGCATCAATTAAATCGTAAATTCTTTTAAATCTTTTTTGTTGCTCATAAAAGAACTCAGCTCCTACTTTTCTTTGTTCTTCTTTATTATTTATATTTGCACCAGCTACTATACCTGCTCCTCTAACTGCTGCCGCTCTTGAAACAAATTCACCATCAGCTAATTGTGCTAACATTGTGTCTTCATTCTCATCACCCATACCTGCTCCGTCTTTTACAAAACCTCCAGCACGAGTATAATTATTCATATCATTCTCATCGTGAGAAAACTTAGAAGGAAGAGCTTGTCCCCCTTCGTTAAATTTCGCTATGTTTACAATTCCACCAGAATTAAATTCTACTGATTTAAATCCTTGTGTAGGTTCATCACCTAAAATTTCTTCTACCGTTTTATAAGTTGCTGGGTCTTCTAATGCTGTATTAACTCCTGTTGTGTAGTCTCTTGTCATAAAACCAGTTGGTGTTCCTGGTGCTCCTGATTTTGCAAATTTTGTGTAAGCTTTGTTTGGTGTAGGTAATAAATAAGATTGTGGTCCTTCATCTTCTCCACCCATGCCACCAAGTAAAGTAGTTGCAGCAACTCCTAAACCAAGTTTTTCTGGTGTAGACAATCTTGAAAAAAAGTTTCCAGCTTTTGCTTCGTTACCAACTAACCCTTGTCTAAGTCCTGGGTCATCTCCTATGCCAGTAAACATTTTTTGAGTTTCAGGTGTTTTACCAAATAAAGCACCTATACCTCTCATAGCTCCTGTTTGTCCAAATTGTTGTCCTAATGTAGATCCTGCTAAAGCATTACCTGTTGAACCAAATGATTGAAATGGACCAATGCCTCCCATACCTGCTAATTGAGTTCCTCCACCAAGTAATACAGCATCTCTCAACGCTCTATTAGTTGATTTACCTCGAAGTTTTTGAACGCCAAATGTGGCTAGTGCTATTGTAAATGGATCCATAATAATACTCAATCGTATCCTGTAATATTACCATTTTACTTAGTCTTTATCAACTCATCAGCAAAACACCCTCTATACTGGTGTTCGCCGACATGTGAGATCCTATCGGTAACCAAGGCATAACATTCACCGCCTATATCTTTCCATCTTTTACAGAAAGCAAAATCCTCACCCATATAAGTCTTATTAACTGGATCAAACCATGTATCGAAAAGATTATAATAATAAGGCCTGTTTATCATTTCACCATTAATAATAGTTTTTTGAACTATCTCCATTTCAGGGTAAGCTTTAATCATTTTCTCTATAGTTTCTTTTTTAATTAACATACACCCAGTTGGTGAATGAGTTACTTCAATAACACCATCGTTAACTCTTATATTATCTTCTTCTTTTACCTTCATAGGGTATCTATACAAACCTTTAAATTTTAAATCTTTTGCGTTTTTTATCTCCCCAGCTTGTATTCTTTGCCATGCTTTATCCCAATTTAAATCTTTTAATGGATAAGGAACAGATATTACTCCTTTATCTGCTGCAATCATTTTAAATACAGACTGTGCTTGAAACTCAATATCAGAATCAATGAACAATAAATGAGTGTGGCCACTCTCCATAAAACTAGAAACACACAAGTTTCTACCCTGTGTTACTAGTGATGATTTCATGATTTGAAAAGAAACCAAAACATTGTTTTTCATGCATTGTTTTTGAAAATCTAAACAAGCTTGAAAGTAATGAATAGAGACTTCACTATGACAAGGGGTTGCTACAAAAATAGAAAATTTTTTAGGTTCTTTATTCCCTGTAGGTGTTTCTTCTCCTGGTTTATTAAACCAAATAGGCTTACTAGGATCTTGCATTATTTAACCCACCTATCAATAAGTTTAATTTTTTCCTCTGCATCTACAGCTTTTTGTAAAAGTTTATCTATTTCATCTAAATGCTGAGGGTGTTCTCCTATACCCACAGAACTTTTTAAGTAAACATTTATAACAGCCAGTGCTTCAGCTATTTGTGCTTCGTATCTTTTTTTAAGTGCTTCTAACATTTAACGCTCCTTGTAAAAAATTTGTCCAATGACCCGCTATTGTTTTCCAATTGTAAAAATGACTAAAGAAATTTTGTTGAAATTTTAAGTGTGTATGACATCCTTCATCATTTATTTGATTGGGTATGTTTTCTATAACAGCTGCAAATTGTCTAGCTAAATTTTCAAAGTTTGTATCCATAGGTATGTATATAGGAAACTCAGAACATGTTTCATACAATGCACCATTGTCTGTTGTGGCCATATATAAACCACAAGCTAATGCTTCAATAGCAGATATACAAGATGTTTCTTCCCATACATTAGGATAAATAAAAGCATCATAAGTATGTAAATTTTCTAATATATATTTATTTGGTTTATATCCAATATAATTCACATTAGATAATTTTTTAGCTTGATCGTAAAGAGGTTCATAAAGATGATCATTTTGTTTTTTAAAGTCATCACCATAAACTTGAGTGCTGCTATATACATCTAATTGTATATTAGGATTTTTAATTAGTTGCATTGCTCCTAATAAAACAGATAATCCTCTCCAAGGAGTAGGATGGTATATTAATTTAATTTTTTCTCTTCGTGGTTTAGGATCTCTTTGTTTTATATCAGTAATACCATTTTTAATCACTGTACATTTTTCATAAGGAAGATCAAAAGTCTTTCTCCATTGTTCATAGTTCCAGTGACTATTAAAAACATAATAATCATATTGTTTTATTTGTTCAGGGTCTTTAAAAAACTTTTGAAAATGAGGTTGGTCGGTGGCCATTTTTTGCCAAAGTATGTTTACTTTATCTTTAGACAAGGGCACCTTACCTGGAACCGATGTACAAATTTGAAACTTATCTAGTAAATCTTTAGACACATGTTGTTCTAAAAAATTGTGCTGTAGCTCTGTTCCGCCTAAAGGTTTCATATGTATTCTTTTACTTTTTTTTGTACCAAGTTGCAATAGTGTATCTTTCCCCATTTAAAACTTTATTTACTCCATGAGTAATGTTTACACCACTAAAAACAATAGTTTTATTTTTCGCTGGTCTTACAATTGTTCCTTCTCCAAAAAATGTTTCTCCTCCATCAAAATTATCATTTAAAAATGTAATTGATGAAATAGTTGTATCCCTTGAAGCACGATCAATATGAATATTTTGTAAAGAATTTTTAGGCCATTTAACTATTTGAATCCAATCTATTACATTATTATAGATGTAAGGTTTATATTTATTATAAAAATATTCTTTGTCCTCATTTTCTACAGGTAAAAAAATAGTATTGTTATCATTATATTTTTTATGGTTTTTTACATTTTGACTAAATCCATGCAACAGATTAGCAATTTCTTTTTCCGTAAAAATATTATAACGAATATCGATAAAGGAGCTCATTATTTAAATATACTCCATGAACAAACTATTCTTTTGTGAATTGATAAAGCAGCATGTGCCATTTTTGCAGGAATAAATATAGCGTCTGTTTTGTTAATCTCATAAATTTTGTTTAAAGAGGGAAAATCATAAAAAGTTTTACCTTCAAGACCGATTATAAAAACATTCTCATTATCTACATGCATATTACCAGTCGAAGCTCTAAACGAAAAAAAAATATCAGGTAAAAATTTTTCATCTTGAACATCTTTTTTAAAGAGGATGCTTAATTGTCTATGTATTTCTTTTAATTTCACATTTTCTCTAAGATTAAATATTTGAAAATTATGGCTAAAGATATCGTTAACATCCATACCAGTTTGATAAGGGTATTTTATAGTGTTTTTAAAATATCTATATGAAATTAAACTTAAAATATCATTAAAATTAAAACTGTCTTTAAAATTAACTATGTTTTTAAAGACTTTTACTTCATTAAAATTTTCATTTTTTAAAGACGCTATGTCTAAACAATTCATTTTTTTGTTTTACTAAACATAGGTAAATCTGGAACTTCAACAATTACATCTGTAGCTAAATCTTCTTTAGAATGTTGTTTAAGAAAAGCTTCTTCACTTTCGTACTTTTCTCCAGTTTTTTTACTTCTATAAATAGTTTTTGTTTTGCATTTAATTTTTTGATAAACCGTCATGCGATTTTTCTATATTATTCTAGCGCCCCTGTCCACGAGATTTCTTAGGATGTTTTTTCCCTGGCCCACATTTCTTTCTTATTCTTCCAGGTCTTTTTCTGGGTGTTCTTTTGTGGTAATTGCTAACTCCAAAGAGTGCTTTCTTTTTAGCCATTCTCTTGAGATCTATCTAGTTGTGCGTATGTAATTGTGCCTTGAATTTTATTACTTCCTGTAGCTGCTGTTACTGTAATTGCGTCTCCTGCTTCAAGGTTTAACCCTTGTGGTGTGGCATTAACTTGTGATTTTGCTGCAACATCATCTCTAAAAAATTCATATTCAGCATTTGAGTCTGAAGAGTCAACCAAGTTCATATTAACTAATATGGCAGATGACGCATCATTATTAACAACATACATACTTTTTACAATTATTGTTGCATTAGTTGGACATGTAAGCACTGTAGTTTTCCCTGTGCTCGCTTGTTTAAAACCTTGATTTTTATATTGAATAGTCATTAGGCTAAAAAATAGTTGAATGCATTTATATCGTTTTTTATATCATTCTCATAAGAGAAGTTCAACTGAGACTGAAGAGTTCTAAAGGCTTGAAGTATTTGTCTTTGATCTTCTTCACTATAAGCTTGTTTTGGTTCAGGTATTTGTATTGTTATTTTTGCCATTATCTTCTTCCGTCTGGTCTAACATCAAATCTAAACGTACCGTATCTCCAACTTTCATTAAGGTTTTCATTTTCTATTTGTACCGCAGCTAATCTTGCTCTAGCTCTTGTATCTACTTTAGATGTACTAGAAGTAATTGTAAAAGGACCTAGTGGGCTTGAAGCGGCTGATGTACCTTGTGGAAATTGATTTAAGAATATTGTTATTTTTGCGTTGCCGCTTATACGTTTAAAGTCTGGTAAAAATCTTCTTATACTCATTAAAAACTCACCATCTCCTGGGACACCTGCATTTCCATTTAAATCAAATTCTCCTGATTTAATAAATGATGGTATAGCTGTTGTCGTTCCATCACCATTTGCTTGATTTACTCCAACTTCATGTCCATAGTAAATAGAAGAACCATTTGAAATCCCACTAACAACTGGAAAAGTTGGTGCGTCTGAAGCATTGTAATCTGTAGCATAAGGCTGTTCATAGACTGTAGATCCTACCCAAGTTGTTCTATCTAAAGTTCCTGTTGTCCAAACACCTTCATCAAAGTTATAAGTCACTACTCTATCTACAACAGAAGAGTTCGCAGAAGGGTAAAACCAATTAATTTCTGAGTATAGTTCATTAATACCTCCAAAAACTAATTGCCCTGAATTATAGTTTATACCAGGATTGTTACCGTCAGTTGTAAATACAAAATCTTCTACTAAACATGGAAGTGATTTAACAGTACCATCATAAATGTAAAAGCCTCCAGTCTTACCCATCCAAAAAACAGCACCGTTTGCAAATGTTCCTGCGTGTTGACCTAATAAACCATTATTAGATCCAACTTTCCTAATTGAGAATGTAAAAGGTGGTCCAACAAATTGCATTTCATACGCAGCGGTATCAGTTAAAACTAAAATATAATCTTTTCCTTTAAAAGCTCCGACTATTCTTGTACCATCGTCTAATCTAAAAGTTCCTGCGGTGTTCGTTGATGTGGGTTCATAGTCAGATAAACTTTCTTGATCAGAAAATCTTATAAACATTTTATCTTGTGTTGATGATGAACCAATAGTTGTTTCTGTGCCAAGATGAAATAAATGTCTGTCTCTATCAGAAACTAATGTCATTACTGATTTAGTAGGCATACCACTTCCTATAGTAGCTCTTGTTTGTAATGCACTAGAAGAAGCTGGATTCCAAGTAAATGTTCGACCATTGTGTATTGTGGCTATTAGTATATTTCCGTAATTATCTAATGACCAATTTGCTGGTTCGATAGTAACTGTGCTTGAAGAAGAAGCCTCCCCCCAACCTACAAAATTTGTAATGTCGGTTACAGTTGAACCATTAGCATGTTCAGCTGCGGTTGTGCCGTTAATAGCACGAGTAATTCCACTAATCGTATTCGTGCCAGTAGTATTAGTGGTGTAGCTCATATCTTCAGAACCTATTCTTAGTTTACCGTTTGTTAAAGGTAAACTTGCTGTACTTGTAAGGGTAACTGATGTTGCGCCAACAAGCATTACTCCACCATTATTTATTGTTGTTGTTGAAGCTGCGACTGGTCTTCCACCAAAATTAAACGTGCCCCAGCCAAAACCATATGTTTGATTTAAAGGTCCAACAGGTTCATAAGGATTAACGTCTAAGGTGCCGTCAGTTGTTACTCCAGACTTAGATTCGGCTGAAGGCATTGTTATTGTAAATGTTGTGGTTGTTGGAACTGTTTGTACTTCAAAAAGTTTATTGTCAAAATCTGCAGCTGTGTAATCAGTGTTTGCTCCTGTGAAAGATCCTGCATTTGCAAAAGTTGTTATTTCACCAACATCTAAATTGTGAGAAGAAGTTGTAGTGATAGTTACTGTTGCTGATCCGTTGGTCGTTGTTATATTAGCGCCAGTAGAAAAATTAGTTGTCTCTAAAGGAGTAATATCATAAAAGGCACCTTCGTAATAAATAATTAGTACCTTATCAGTTCCTATTGCTGCGTATCTTTTACCTGCAGTATCAGCCCAAACATGTTGTGCTCTTGCAGCTCCTACTAATTTATCATTTACTAAAGCTTGCCAGCCCCCTATTTTTTCAGGCTCACCATATCTAAATCTAACATTATCTCCATCCACCCAACGACCTTCTGCGTCTGCTGGCGTAGATTGTTTATCAAACCCTGGTGCTATTTTTACTTTTGCTAAAGGCATACTGAAAGTATATCATTAGTAAGAACAATTATAAATATCTTATGACCAAGTTTTGTCCTTATATTCTGTAAAATTAAAGGCAATTGCATACTTAACTAAATCGCTTTTGTTAATATCGGTCATATGATCTAGCCATGGAGAAAATATCAAAAAAGTTCCTTTTTTTGGTTGTACAGACAAATTCAAATCAGGGAAAATTAATTCTTGATCAACATCATTTAAATATAGAATGCCTGAAAAACTAGAAGTAGCATGATTATGTCTTTCTGTGTAATCACCTTTTTCAATTTTTAAACCCCAAGCACTCTCTAAAGATGATTTACCAAATTTAATATATTTTGAAATATACTGAACACCTTCTTGTAGAACATTTAAAAATTTTTGATTTTCACAAAAAGCATTCCAAGCAGTCATTGTGCCCTTTACATTAGTTTTGTAATATAAATTAACTTTTTTTAAAGAATCTTCAATTTCGTTTATAAAATACTTATCGTCCAATTCTAATTGTATTTCGTAAAGACAGGCTTTTCTTAATAAATCTCTCTCAATAATCTTATGAGTCTTTATCATTTTTAACATTAACCTTATTAGAAAAGGTTTTTTGTTGTTGAATTTTTTTATTAAAACCTTCGTTAAAATCTATAGCAATTTTTACAAGGTTGTTACTTAAATGTTTTAACGATTCAGCGGTAAGGCTTAGTTTTCTTTTTTTAATTAAAATCCAAATTTCTTTCCAAGAAAAAACTATTTCTCCTGATCCATCTTTATTCTGTATTATTTTCATTTCGGTACTCCAAACCAAGGTCTTTTATCTAGGAACCATTCTACATGTGGTCCATTTTTATTTATATAATGTAGAAAAGTTTGTGCGTGCCAATCACCTTCAAACTCATTTCTCCAATGCTTAATATCACAACCTTTATACACAACTCCATCTCCATTTTCAAGAAAAACCTCTGCCCCACCCAAATAAATTGGCCATTTCTTGCCACAAGAATTTATTTTAACAGTAACACTGATTTCACAAGCAGGTCGATCAGTATGTTTTTTTAAATCAGCTAGATATGTATACATTCTCCAAAAAGAATATGTGGGTAATAACTCTAATCCAGTTTCTTTTTCCATAAGTTTTTTCTTAGATACCATCAAAGAATCAGTAGCTGGATCTCCGTAATACATTGTATCTCCTTGATCATTTTGTACAAAATCAAATTCTGTCATATTTGTTCTATGTCTCATTCTAGTGTAGTGAGTTAAAAGTTCTATTTCTTCTTTCGAAAGAAAATTTTTAATTACCTTATATCCCTTGCTTAATTCATCCATGATACTATTGAATACCTCACTCCTTTTTTTAAAGGTTTTACCATATGTGGAAACATGAAACTACTTGGCCAAATTACTAAAGATCCAGGTGTGTTTTTAACTATCTGTTCTTTGCCGTCTATATTAAAACAAAGTTCTCCGCCTTCATAATCATTGTTTAAAATTAATATTGAACTATATTTCCTATTCATACCAGGGCCGTCATCTACATGAAATTTATAGTGCCCTCCTTTTTCATACCTTAAACCTTGTAATTCAGTAATTGTTGCGGATCTAATATCAGGAAATTCTTTGATGTACGCTCTCATACCTTTCAATATGTAATAACTTATAAGATTAGCCCAATGAACTTCACTTAAAGATTCACTAAAATTACTTAAAGAAAGTATTTGAACATCTCTTACTTTTTTATCTGTAATGGCTTTTGAGTTTTCCCCTGTCCATAGCCCTCCATCTTCAAATTTTTTATCCTTAGATTTTTTATTAAAAAATCTAATACATTTACTTATAATTGAGGGGTCTTGAATGACGTGATAAACTTTAACAAAGTTTTGTATTGACATGTTGTTTTTTACAACATTATATTACTATTGTAAATAACGAATAGTAAAGGGTTCTGTAGATTGATTATCGAACCAATATCTTAAAAGTCTTGTTGTAACAGGGAAAGTTATAGATGAAAGATCTAAATTTTCTAAAGCTGTTTTAAAATTATTTAATCTTGTATTTAAAGATGAAAACTCAGAAGTTGCTAATTTTACTGCGTGTCTGTTCATAAAATTAGTAATAAATTCAATACTTCTATTTACGTCTTCTTGAAATATTTCTTGTGTCATACTTACTGGCTGATAATGATTATCTACTTCTACATCTTGTTCTATAACCAAATTACCATCTTGTAGTTTCGCTTCTTTTTCTCTGCATACAACTGTTTTATAGTCTTCTCTAGAAACTTCTTTTATCAAACCCTTACTTTCAAAGTGTGCAACATCTCCTCTTATAAGATTTAAATCTTCTTTTTCTTTTACACAAGTCTCTAAAATTCCGTCTGAATTAAAAATTAAATATGCCATAATTAACTGATTACATTCTCATAGATTGCTATTGCGCCATTGCTACCTGTTTTCCCTGTTGTTGGTGAGGACATAGAATTTCCTCCTTGCCCAAACATAACTGGTCTTTCAGGGCTTGGCTGAACACCAGTAAATCCTACGACTCCTCTTCTTACGTTTGCCTTAAAAGTGTTTTGTGCAGGTATAGATGCTGGTGCGCCTGTTGCTACTGAATAATCGAACGTAGCTCCTGGGGCAGTTCCTGAGCTTCCACCATTACCAAGATTTGGGTTAGGAGATCCTTGACTTGCTCCTCCTCCTCCCCCTGTAGCTTCTGCTTGTACTGGACTACCAAAAGTTGTCGTCCCGCCACCTGATCCCGCTCCTGGGTTACCTGTTCCAGCTGCTCCTACTGTGTACGGAGCTGTAAATGGAGAAGGTCCTGGTGATGAAATAGGTATGTTAAAGAATCCTAGTCCTCCAGTTCCTCCTGGGCCTTTTCCTTGAGCTCCACCACCTGTTCCGCCCCCACCGCCACCACCAGTTACGTAAACTCCTAATCTAGTAGTTCCTGGTTGTGCTGTGAAAGTAGCTGTTCCCGCATCTGCATCAGCGTAAGTTAATACAAAGTCAGGTGAGCCTGCAGAGCCAGTTGCAGCTGCAGTAATTCTTCCGTCTTCATCAACTGTGATGTTAGCTGTCGTATAAGCTCCTGCTGTTACAGCAGTTGATTGTAATTGGCTTGGACCAACAGAGTTGGCAGCCATTTTTGTAAGTGTAACATTTGATTGTAAAATTTTAGCTGTAGTTACAGCGTTTGATGAAATGTTTGCTGCACGTACAGCAGACGAAGCTAATTTGTTTGTTGTTACATTTGATTGTAAAATTTTTGCGGTTGTCACAGCGTTATCTGCAATTTGTGCTGCAGCTACAGTTCCACCTAATGTATCTAAAGAAATTTCTTTTAAATTTGTTCCATCTGAATAAGCTGCATAAATTTTTGCAGCATCTAAAGTAAATCCACTGCCTGATGCTGTTTTAATAGTTAAGTTTGTAGGGTTAGTTAAACCTGTTGCATCAAAGATGTAAAATTTTTCAATGCTATCAGGTATTGTACAAATTGTGCTAGCAGCAATAGATGCAGTAGCAAATTTAATAACCATATTTCTTGCATTAGAAATAGTTTTGTCGGTCATTACTAAAGCTAGAGTTCCACCACTTGATAGTGTAACTTGTTCAAATCCTGAAATAGCTTGTTGAATTAAGTTTAAATTATTATTTGTATTATCACCCCATGTACCAGCGTTTTCGCCAGTTACCATAAGCTCTAGTTTTAAATCTGCTGAATAACTCGATGTCATATAACTCCTATATTAACAAAATTATGCTGCTCGATCAACTGTAGTCCAAACATTATTTACACCAGGATTGATCTCGCTCCATGCCGTAATATTAACCGAACCTATACTAGCAGTCAACCCTATACCTGATACGTTTATATTTGCTGTACCAGTAGCTACAACCTGACCAACAGATCCATTTAATAATCCAGCAGTGGTAACTGGGTAAATTGATACAGGGGTAATTGAGCCCACTGATAAAGTAGCTCCTTGACCTGTTACGGATTCATTAGTTGTTTGTATTAATGTAATTGAACCTAATGTTAAAGAAGCTGATATTCCTGTTACATCAACAGGTGTTTTATTTTCAGGTATTACTTGACCGATAGATCCTGATAAAGCTTGGCCATTAGGTGAAACTACTGCAGTTCCAGTTACAGAAGATAAACTTCCAATAGAACTTTGTATAGCATCTTCGCCAACAAATACAGTTACGCTACCATCAATTTGTATTGAATTTAAACCTTGAGTAATAGTTAATAAATCTAAACCAGAAACTACTGCGGTAAAATCTGTTTTACCGACTGCAGTTCCCTGTGATAGTGTTGCTTGTTGCCCTGCTGGTAAAACAGAATAAGTTTCTCCCCAAGCTCTGTTACCCCAACCACCTCGGCCCCAACCAACTTCTACCAAAGCTTCTACTGATACAGTTCCTAAGTCTGCTGATAAAGATTGACCACCTGGAATAACAGATCCAGTTATGCCCCATGCAGCTGATCCCCATTCTGCTCTACCCCAACCATTTATAGAAACACCTTCAGCGTTTCCTTGTGATAATGTTAATGAAAGTCCTGTGACTGCTACAGCGTTTGAATCTTGATCACTCCACGTACCTGCGCTCCAGGTTTGTGCTCCCCATGTTTTAGCCATGAAGAACTCCAAACGGATGACCCGCTATGAAAAACAAATTAGTAATGTTTGCCATAGCAGGCACCTCCTTTTAAATTATGCGATTCTCAATATAGCTGCGCTTGTTGTAAATGCTGGAAACTGAATAGTAAAAGTTCCTGCAGAT
>Ga0209535_1002102_pt1 | contig 13056 bp, 9 predicted proteins | sample LinPmetageLP28_FD_184041 | JGI IMG/M metagenome (GOLD analysis project Ga0209535, IMG submission 184041) | Marine viral communities from the Pacific Ocean - LP-28 (SPAdes) (version 2) | ecosystem: Environmental > Aquatic > Marine > Oceanic | place: Pacific Ocean | collected 2009-08-22
GCACAAGAGGTTATGGATAAGTCAGGTAGGTTCTTGTAATGGAGTGGTGGGAAGCGTGGCTAACCATTGCCATAACTATCAACACCACTATCAATACAATTGTTTTCTTTAAGGGTCGTAAGATATCTAGACAGAGAGATAAACCTACTTCATCATCTTGAAGTCTTTACCTGATATTCTACCGTCTTTGTTCATGTCTAACTTAGTCTGACCACCTGTTAGTTCACCACCCATGTTCATCTTTTTCTTTTTAGCAGTGCCACCATACATCATACCCATGCTGAATTTCTTCTTCTCAGTCATGCTACCCATCGGGTTCATCATGCCTGCCTGACCTGCAGATGATTGTCTGTTTTCACCAGCAAGTCCACCCATGTTCATTTTCTTTGGGGTCGTGCCACCGTACATCATAGGCTTTCTTGGGGTTACGCCACCACCATACATCATACCTTTACGTTGTCCGTTATTATACATCTTCATTAGTCTCTCTCCTTAGTTTAATTGTTTCTTTTGTTTAGGGTATACAACCCCTCCAGATCGCCAGTAGTCTTCTTCTTTGTACATATTATCGTGGTTTAATTGTGTTACATTTTTAAGAGCAGTGGCTGAGAATTTTATCATTGCTCGTACAAAGTAATCAGCATCTTCTTCTAGCACTCGTGTAGGATCATTCATCAGATTAAGAATAGTGTTCGACACTCTTTCATCATTCAAGATAGTATTGAGTATTGCACCATCAGCTAGAGCCGCATATCTTATAGCCATTTCTGCCATTACATATTCTTTACTAACCATACCTCTAGCTATGTTAAAGGCTTTAGATAAAGTATTGTTTAATGTGAATCCGGGATTAGGACCTACTAACTTTGCTCCACTTGCACCTGCTCTAGCTAAAACAGCTTGGGCATCTGTCTTTGTTGAGTGTCTATACATTGCTATAAGAACTTCTTTTTGATCTTCAGTTACGCCTGCTGCATCCATAAGAGCATTAAATTTTTGTGAAGAAAAAGATAAGGCAGTCTTTGTGCCATCATTTGCTAAATCGTCAAACGCAGTCAATAAAGCAAATGGAACTTCGGGAGTTTGGTAAGAACTTATAGGCATCCTTTGACCATTGTAAAATTTAAATGTTGCACCATTCTTACTCTCTTGTCCTGATGCCCTTAGTACATCTACCACAAGAGCTTGTAAAGCTTTCTGACCTTGTTGTAATGTCATCTCACCTGCATCAACTAATCTGTTTATATCGGATACATATATGTCTACTGAGTTAGGATCACCTCTCATTATTACATCATTAAAAAAAGATTCGCCTGTCATGTTCTCTTTGTATAATCTACTCTTTTTATAAACTTCACTTTGTTCTGCTTGAAATAATTTAACTGTAGCACTTTGAGCAATATCATTTTCTGCTTTTACTAAGTCTACAAACTCTTTATGAGTCTGTTTAAAATTTTTAGAAGACATTATAGTGTTAGTTATGTGTTCTTCTGATCTCATCATTTCTCTAACATCAAAAGCTGGCATAGATACTTCTTCAACTTCACCAGTTTTTTTGTTAACTCTTCTTACAGTTATTGTTATAAGCTCTTCTATTGAATCAATGTATTCCTCATAATTTTTAAACTGAGACGGTAGAGGTATTTGTTTAGGTAAATTAATTCCTGTAGTATCTGTGGTTACCACATTTCCTAAAGTCATTTTAGTTACGTCAGGAGTTTGACCATTTTTTATTTGTTCACCTACGTTAAACATACCTTTAGTAGATACAAATTTGCTATACATTAAAGATTGTAACGTTTCACTTAAAGCTGCCAACCCTATTTGACCATCCTTTTTAGTTAAGTCAAACACAGGTTTTACCATAGTACTTATTTGTTCGTTTGATGGGTCTTGAAGTTTACCATCTGCACCTTTTATCAATACATTCTCTGGTAATGTTTCAGACCTCGATGCAAATGTAGCTATAAATCTTTGCATTTCATTATCTACAAATGCTCTAGTTGTGTCACTAGGTTTAATAATTGCATTTATCATAGGATCAAATATTTTATTTATATTACTTTTAGTTATTGTTGTTTCTTTACCATCAACTCCTAAAAATTTAATAGGACTGCCACTTGCAACTTGATCTATCTGATCACCTATAGTATTTTTATCAAACCTCTGCTTCTCAAGTCTTGCTACGTTTCTTGCTCTGACAACATCATTAAAAGTAACTGCGTCTACTGTGCTACCCCAAAGTTTAAAGTCTTGATCAATTAAAGCAACCATACGTACACCTAAAGAACTTAAAGTAGGGTTGTTGTTTTTTGCAAACACTTGAAATGATTGTCTTAATTTTTCAAATTCTAAAGGTGATGCTAAGAATCCAAAGTCGTCAGCATTAAAAGCTAATTTATCATTTTGCACCATGTATTGTAACATTTGAAAATTACTCATGGTATCATTTTCACTTAAACCATATTGATTTCTAATTGCAGGATTTGATTGTGCTTCATCTTTGAAATATTTGTAAAGATCATCGCCAGATTGAAATGGACTATCATCTTTATTCAATTGTTTATTCATTATATCTAGAATATCAGAATCATTGAATACTCTCATAAGACCACGTTTTGATCCGTTTTCAAGATTGTTTAACAACTGTCTCCCTGCTGAATTTCCTAAAAGAGGAGACGTATTAATGTTAGTCATTTTAGATATATCTGTACCATATCCTGCTGCAAAATCTTTAAACATAGTAACTATATTATCACCCGTGTTCACAAAATCAATTGACTGTGATGGGTCTACTTTATTGTAAGCAGTTTGAATTTTAGAATTAGATACCTCTTTTATTATTGTCACTAGTGCCTTTATAGATTTATTTGAGTCGTCTATGGCTGAAACTTGGTTAGAAGTAAGTTTTAATCTCTTGTTACTTTGTATCACAGCGTCTACAAGATTCTCTGCTAAATTTACAAGTTTATCTTTTGCTTCATATATGACCCCAACATTATTTCCACTAGCAAGCTGTCCTGTTAAATACGTTTCTGCTTTATTTCTAAGTTCAAATAATTTAGCCAAACCGTTGTCAAGACCAGTTCTTGAAGTCCACGCATTAAGTATGTCACCATTCTGAGGATTTGCTAACTCTGTAAGAAAATTATCAATTTCAACAATGTCTGCTTGTACAGACTTGTTAAAGATTAACTGTTGATTTTTAGCAGTGTCTTCGTACTGACGAGCTACTGTTTTTAATCTGGATATAACTTCAGGTGCAACTGTTGCTGAATTTTCTAATTCAAGTACTTGTGCTTTAAGACCATCAGCAAGAGCAGAGAAATTCTTAACTCTCTCTTCACCGAAATCTTGAACATCCATAGCTTTCCTGACACCCTTACTAAATTTAAGAATGTCTCTCTTTTTATATCCGAGTTGTTCTAAGTTTAAGAACTGTGATATCCCATGAAAAACACTTATTCCTGCTGAGTCTGCTAAACTTAAAACTAGTTTATCTTGTATACCTTTTCTAAACTGATCAGGTATATCCTTAGTCATAAGATGTATGTCTTGAACAGACTCCATTAAATTTTTTATTATCATGTCAGATTGTATTTTGGGTAAACCTAAAGCGTTCTTTGTAAACTGATCAATAGTTCTTATACCTGTAGTGGTTATGTTTAGCTTACCCTTTAAGCTATTTAAACTTCTTAAATCTGGGTTAACTAACATACCTTTTCCGTAGCCAAGTAATAAAAAGTTAGCAATAGTTTCTATTCCTATCTTAGCTTGAAAAGCTCTGTTTTGTACAAAATCCTCAACAAGTGGTATTTTAATTCCTGATTGATAGTTATATAATTTTTTAATTCCACCAAATAATAAATAACCTGCGACAGCTACACCCTCCCCCATAGAGCCATCTCTTGTTCCATCCGAGCTTGCAAATGCAGTTCTACCCGAAGCTTGAATCATACCTATAGTTAAATCCTGTCTAGGGTTAAGACCAACAAGCAGGGCGTTTGCACCTGCTATTTTATACATTTGATAGTTTCTATTATTTTTTAGTGTACGTAATTCATCAGCTAATTTATCTGCATAGGTAGAATTTTTAGACAAACGTGCTTGTGTAAGAAGTCTTCCTTTTTCATCTATTTGAGTCTGTATAGTTTTAGTTTTATCTTTAACAGATTCGTAATTAAATCTTTTATTTACAATATTAGCTATTCTGTTAGCAGAAAATTTAGCAAGCCTGCCTTCATTAGTATTCATCAAAGCTATTTCTTTTGCTGCATCTTTTACATTTACACCGTGAGTAAGGGCATACGACTTTGATCTTGCCACTTGACTGTTTATTGTATCTTTTACAAAAGGCACATTTGATGAGCCATATTTTCTTTTGTGTAATATTCTTTGTGTACCATTTATACCATCTGATATTCTTTTTGTTAAAATAACAGGAGCAGTTAAAGCTTTAAATGCTACCCCTCCTTCTGCTATAAATGTGGCTACCTGATTAAAAAATCCCATTTCATCTATTGCGTATTCAAACACTTGACTAGCAAATTTAGGAGTTACAAAATTCTTTTTAAATACTTCTATTCCGTCAACGGTTATTTTTTCATTGTAACCTCTTTGTTCAAATTCTTCAGGACTCATAGTTTTACTAATATCATCACGTATTAGATCGTTAAGTATCCTATGCCTGTCTGTGTCAGGTAGCAATTGTGAAAGACCAAACGCACCATCTTTTCTAAACTGTGCTAATTCTTTTTCCATTGTATCAGAAAAAAATGTATCTCTAGGTTCGTCAAAAATAGAATCGGGCAACAGCATCTTAGCAGTTCCCTCAACTAACTCAGGAAGATAAAAAGCAAGACCCTCTTTTAAAAATCCAACAGTTTCGTAGGTTCTCCTAGCAAGGTTAGCTCCCAAAGTAGGGTTAAATCTTCTAGCTATTGCTTTAAGTATTTTTGGGTCTGCAGGTGCTTCAGGCTGAGTAGAAGACCACTCTATGAAATTACTTTCATCCTTAGCTTTATCTTCTAAGATAGTTTTATTGTTAGGAAACACATTCTTCATAAATGTATTTTGATCACTTTCAACAAACTTAATATTATCAGGCATCATTACTTCGCCTGTAGCAACGTTTATAGGAAACGAACCTGTTTCCTTAACTCCCTGATATAACGTGTCACTAGTAGGTACAGACCTATCATAACTTGTTTTAAACAAATTAATCTGTTCATTTAATTGTTGTGCATTAGGAAGAACTTGATTAGCTGAAGCAGCAAGCTTTAAAGCTTCGTTAGCACTTAAAGCGTTTTCAATTACAGTAGAATCTATTTTGTTAGGACCTTGAAAAAAAGAATTAACATCAACTTCTTTATTCAAAGCTTTTTTAAAAACATCTTCCTGCACTTCTCTAGGGTTAAGTTCAACGCTACCTGCTTCTTCTGCCTGAAAATCTACTATGCTTCTTTTAGGATCACCATCATTGCTACCGGGAAACCTGTTAGATACAATATCACTTTGTAAAACTTCAGGGCCTGCTCCTAGATAATCTACAACTGTTGCCATTATGGTCTAAAACCTCTCTCTGCTAATTCCTTAGATGTTAACATTTTTCCCATTTTATCTGTATACACAGGTAGACCTGTAGCTATAGGGTCTCTTGTGTTGGTTTTTCGCACCACTTGATATATTTGTAACTCTGAGGATATACCTAACTGATTTGTATTGTGGCTTTGTACTATATCAAGGGAAAAATTACTGGGTATTTTGTTACCTTCTGTAAATCTATCTCTATATTCTTTGACGTTATTTATAGAACTAATCATTTGTCTTATTCTTTTAAAAGCAGGAACTGCACGTATAGCACGAATATTTTTCTTTAATAAGGCTGTGCTATTATCTGTTGATGTGTTTGTAAACACCTCTAGAAGATTTTCATTTATTGTCAACTGTGCTTCAACATCATTTTTAAAACCTATTAACAAAGTTTTTGTAATTTGATTACTTGCAAAAAATGAAGACTCAATACTTTCTAGGGCAGCTTTAAAGTCTCTGTCAGATATTCTACCATTAGGGTCTAAAGTTTTTGCTCTTTGATACGCTATTGTTATTAAATTAGACGCTAACTTTGCACTACTAATTCTTCTGTCCTTTGTTAATCTTGAGTCTGCTGTTAATCTTTTTAACGCAGAGTTCATACTATCTACAGTTCTTTGACCTTGATCTCTTTCAAAGTTATCACCTTGAAATTTTTCAAGAACAAATCCTATAGTAGATGGTATAAGACCAGTTTGAGATGAATATAAATCAGTTACAATATTTTCAAGAGCTATTGCTGCATTGTTTCTGTCACCTTGTACTCCTATATTATTAATAGCACTATTTAAGGTGGAAACATAAGCGTTTAAATTATTATTTTGTTTTGCTAAATCATCTGCATTTAATTGACCTTTACTCAATCTTTGTATAGCAGCATCAATCTGTTCTTGAGAATAACCTAGTGTTCCAGCTTGTTTTTGTATATTAAAATCATCACTCATCAAAGTTGATATTACTTGAAATACATCGGCATCATCGTCAATATTTTGATTAATGATAGTACGAGCTATAGATGCAAAGTCTTTTTGTCTTAGCATAGCAACGTTTGAAATGTTAGGAACTTGTTTAATAATAGCGTTACTGGCTTTAAATATTTTGTTATTGCCTTCTAGCACACCACTCATATTAGCTCTGAATCCACCTGACCCCTCTAGTGCTTCAAAGTACCCGTCATCTTTTAGCATGTCAGAAATTTTACTAAACCCTTTTGCATTTGCAAATTGTACAACTTCAGGTTGTACCGTAACAGTATCTTCATTCTTTAATTTAAATTGATTAGCAGGAAGAGGATTACCTGTTTCTGTTCCATCACTAGTTTGAGCATTTGCTATATTATTATTTTCAAGGCTAAATCCCTCTGGAGGTTGACCTAAACGTGGCCCGTGTATAAACGCTTTTATTTCTGGTATCTCATACAGTGCAGGAAAACTTATTCTGTAATCAATTGGTCTTTCTTGAAACTTTTTTCCACTATCAGTTACTGTCCTTTGCGTAACTAAAGTATTATGGTTTTTCATAGTTGATGTTATATCTGATATAAGCATAGCTTTTTCTTGTTCAGGTAATACTTCTAAGAAACCTTTAATGTCTACTGCTTTACCATTGTATTTTAAGTTTAAGTTATTCATTCTTGACAAAAATGAATCTGCTGTCTCTCTATTTTTTCCTATCTCAGTTATCTTTGCAGGAAATAAAGTAACGTTACCGTAGGTTACTCCTGATTTGCCTTCACCTTTTGCAACTTTATCTACTGTATTAGCTAATGACTTAAGAGCAAAGATATTCATAGCATTTTTTTGTTCTTTTTTATCGGTAGAATTTAACATTGCGTTAAGATCACCACCTGCTAAGTTTTTAATTTCGGTAGTGTTTAGTATTTCTTTTGCAAACATACCTCTAGTGGTGTCATCTTTAATATCATCGGAAGTCATAGTCACAGCTTGTTCAAGTATTTGACTTACTGTTAGTGTAGAATTTTCTTTTTTTGCAAACGCAGTTTTAAAAGCTTCCAAAAAGAATAAAGATTTAACATCTTTAGGGTCTATTCTTTCTTTTAATTTAGCCACAGTTTGAATAGGGTTTTCTGATTCTTTAATTGTAGCTTTCATAGTGTTTATATTTGTATCGGATAAACCTTCAAACTCATCTTCCTGCTCTGCTCTTGCATTTAATGCCCAGAATAAAGAGTTTTTTGTTGGGTTGCCATCCCTGTACTCTGTTAAGTCTCCTGTAATTTCTTCTCCTGTTTTAGTATTAACAGGTCTTCCCCCATCTATTGTAACACTTAAAGGTCCTTCAAATGATTCTTCGTTTTTTATTACAGGAAAATAACTATCTCTTAAGTTTATAGCGTCTTGTTTATTTTTAACAGATGATAGTATTCTGTTTTGTCCTTCAGTTAAAGTAGGAGAAGATGCAGTTGCTTTTAAAATTCTAAAGAGGTTAGGGTTTTGTTTTAGGTAATCCCCATTATTAGCCATAAAATTTGCTGCAAATGTAGAATTTCCAGAAGCCTGTGTTATAATTTTTTCATTGTAAGGTGTAATTTCTTTTGCACCTAAAGATTTAATTGCTACAGCGTTGTACAAATCTATATTTGTGGTAGCTAAATTTGACATCCTATTTTTAAAATAGGGATGAGTTAATGCTATTGAAGAAAGTTCTTGGCTATCTTTTATTAAGTCAACAAAAGTCTGCTGATTGGCTTCTTTTACCTCTACTGCTTTTTTAGCAGCTTCTCTTGCTTGTTTTTTTTCTGCAGTTCTACCTGCTACAAAAACTTCCATGCTACCATTTAAAAGACCAAACCCTACAGGGTCTTTGCCACTTAGCATATCACTAAAAATACTCATCTATTTTCCTTTTCTTAAAGTGCTGTTTAGTCCTTCTCTCAAAGTCTCAAACATAGTAGGATTGTTATCCTTCATAAGCATAAAGAAAGACTCATCATCAACACGATTATCATTTCTGCCACCATCATCTTTTTCAAACATCCTATAGGGAACATCTTCTTCTTCAGCTATGTATGCTATATAAACTCCTAAAGGTCCCTTCGTCAACATACCTACATCTAAATTAAATTTACCACTTTCAAATCCATCAATGACCCAAGTCTCTACTATGTGTTCTATTGATACCCCTGCTAGTAGTAACTTCATCATGTCTTCTCTAAATCTAGGATCATCTAGCCTATCTGATGCTTCTTGTAGTACAACTTCTGGATCAGAGTTCTCAGGAGGATTACCCCACGCCCATTTTTTATTATCGACTGTAAGTGATGTTCCGGGAATAGATTGTGCAAAGGGGTCTTTTGCTTCTATAGACCCTGACCTTACATTAGTCTGTGTTTGTATTTGATCCATTATGTTACCTTACGATGTTGGTACGCCAGTTGTTTTATATGATGCTGTAAAGCCTTTGACTTTTGCATCTGTTGCCACAGTCATTGTAGCAGGAGTAGCTTTTCTTCTTTTGGCAACGTAGTTTTCACCTTGTAGTGTTCTAAAGTTAGTATCTCTTGCAAGATTGTTTGAAAAATATCGGTAGGCTGTTTCTATATTAGGTAACCTCATACCTATAGGATTTTCCATTTCTCTCAAAGGTGCTTTAGCTGCAGTTAAGTTAGAACCTAAATCAACTCTTTTAGGTTGAGCAAAGCCTAAACTTTCATCTTTGTCACTAAGTTCATTTACAATTTCTGCTCCCTTTTTAACTACAGAAAGAACTGTAAGAACACTATCTATAAATTGCATTTACCAAGCTCCTATTACTCTAATAATGTTTGATGCTAACGTTGTCTTATTGGCCGCAGAATAAGCATCTGCATTTGCTGCGGCTTCCAACGCTTGAATTACCTGCTCATGTTTTCTTTGCAGTTCTGATTCAGACGCTGTAAAGTTAAAAGTAGCGTTGTCTCTATACTTCTGCCATAAGTCATTCATTGCAGTAGAACTCATGTTGTACATTAACTGTGCATTTATTCTGTTAGTTTCATTTTGTACTGCAGTATTTGCTGTGTTTGTTTCTCTACGCCATTTAGTGTTGGATTGATCAATTATGTTTCTCATATTAGCATTAAATTTTTCACGTTGATCTTTCATGCTAGCGTTAAATTCTGCAAAAGAATTTTCTTGATTTATGTTGTTTTGTTTAATTGCAACATCTCTATTTATATTAGCTGTGTCTACTTGAACCCCTAACTCTGCAAAATATTCTTCAACCTGCAAATCATTTTTAGCATTAAACTGTTGTCTAGCATTTTCAGCGGCAGCTTCTGTTAAAGCTGACTGAGCTAGTGCGTTGTATTTAATAGCGTTAGATTGTTGTTGGGCATCAAGTTCTTTTACATCTATGGACAGAAGTGCCTGAGCATTACTTATTGCACCTTTAGTTCTAGCATCAGCGTTCTGTCTATCCATTGTAGCAACTTGTAAAGCATTTTGCAAGGCTGCTTGTTGCCTATTATCTAAATTCTTAAGTTGTATATTTCCATACGCACCTGCATCTCTAGCTGCAATAGATATACCTGATTCCATAACAGCTTGTGTCAAAGCTGCGGCAGCCATACTAGATGCACCTAACCCTCTTTGTTGCATTATAGCTGTAACTTTTCTAGCCGCAGGAGATGCCCAAGCAGGTAGGGGTTCTCCATCTTCTATGCCACCCAATAAAGATTCTAGTTGATACTTTACAGTAGCTTTTTCATCTAAAGCTTCTTGTGCAGGACTTGCTGTTGCACCTGCAGATAAAGTTGCATCGGATATATCATCTAAATCAATTAAGTCAGATGCACTAAAATCAGAGGTTGCACCTGTAAATGTTTGCCCTTGTATTGCAGTTGTTGATCCTGCAACGGGAGTAGTTATCTGTCCTAAATCTGTGGTTGCTGTAGGTTTAGCAGTAGTTCCTACTGTAGTTGGGTCTAACGTTTTAGGGTCTACAGTTGGAATATCGGTCTGCGATAATGTTTGACCTTGAGTTCCTAATAGCTCATTTTCCTGAACTCCTTGAGTAATAGGTGTTACTGTAGTTTCTGCAGTTCCTAATTTCCCTGCTAAATCTTCGGTTTTAGTATCTAAATCTATTGCCATACTTTATCCTATTTCATTACTATTGCGACAACCAAAGCTACCACACCTAAAGTTCCCACCATAGACATAGCTTCTATTCGCCACATTCTTTTGTCTAGTGCTTCTAGTTTATCATTGACTGCTTGATAACGGATGGCACATTCTTTTTCGTGTGCATCTAATTCTAGTTGTACTTTTAGTTCAGGTTGCATACTCATTTTCATCCTTAGTCTGCATCAGCTATTGTGTTGCCATCTATCTTTGCCCATTCAAGGATTGCTTGGTAGTGTCTGTTGTCAGGGTCTAGTGGTACAGACATAAACTTGTTATCAACAACAATATTAATAGAGCAGTTTTTATCTGTTAATGTTTCTTTATTATATTTTGCTTCTGTAATGTTCATAATTTCTCCTATAACTCAGCATCATAACTTAAAAATACGGCATCATTATTATTTGCTAATATCACAGCACCTCTCGCAGTAGTATTTGAAGATATTGTTGCATTTATTTGAATAACAGTTCCACTACTTCTTTGAAAGGTTAATGCACTACATTGAACTACAGCATTATTTACATAAACAGCATAATTAGCAACAGTACCAGTAGTTACGAGTGCAGGTGCAGCTCTCATAGTTACAGGAGTTTCTACATAGCCTTCACAAGCTGTAGCAGTTGCCATAAAACCTGCTGCAAATCTTTGATAGGTATTTCCTGCTTCTTGATAATACAAATATCTCTGACACAAAGCTAGTTCTTCCCCAAATGACCTATGCTCAAATGGTGTGGCTTGAGAGCCTACTTCTAGTTGGACACCAGTAATTTCTAGTGTGTTGTCTGTTGATGCAAATATGCTTCCTATTCCTCCTGCTCTAGTGGCATCTGCATAAGAATCTAACGCATCATCATTTATTGTGCCACTTGTATATGTAGTTCCACCATGAATCCAAAAATTTAATTGCATTTCATTTGAGTTGTCATTATCTATTTGTGTACTACTCGCAGCAGGAACAGTCATTGTATATCTTGCCCATGATGTGCCTATTGTGTGTAGTTTGCTCATCTGCCTATTTGTTCCATTAGTAAGTAATACTTCTGAAGCTATAGCTCTACTTGCATTTGACTTTGCATAAAATGATAAAGTAAATGCTCTTGTTGATGTGCTTGATGCTTTTAGTTGCTGTAAATTAAGTCCTTCATTATGATTTTGGATAATAAAAAACTCACCTGCTGCAACACTTGTATCGGCTGTAGTACAATCAATTTTAAGAGCATTTGAAAATCCTTCTAAATCTGTAACAGCAGACTGTGATGCTGTGTAACGACCTGCTGTATTACCAGTAGTCATATCAAATCTATCTAAAGTAAAATATCCACTACTAGCACCTAAACCAGTAGCACTTGTTGCTCTCTGTGCCACTTGCATACCACCATTTATAATGATGTTCTTCCTACCAATCTGACTATTGGTTAGGACTTCACCCATCTTTGCTAATTCTGCTGCTTTACTCATCTGTTGTTCCTTTTGTTTAACCTACTAGGTAACCTGTAAAATATGTTCCACCATCTATATCTAGAGTTGTTGAACCACCACTCTGATAAAGTCTAATATGTGCAGTATCACTTGCATCCATGTCTGCTAACACAACAATTGTCATATCCATATATAAAAAATCAGCATCAAAGGGATTCAAGGACATTACTTGATAATAACCTCTATTTGATGTTACAATACCAGCCTGTATATAATCAGCATCTTTATCTAATCCACCCAAATAAAGATGAGCATTTAATTGATACTTACCTGTTACTGGAGCAGTAAAAGTGTTTGTAGCAAAATCACCTCCAACATCAAAAACCTCTGTTGCAAGGTCAACATTTACATTACCTAAAGCAATATTTGTTTGACCACCATTTGCTTTGGCTGAAAAAGCAGTTTGTAATGGTTTAGTTATAACACCAGTTGAATGAAACTTCATGTGCGTAGTTGTTCCTAATGCAGAACCTAATCCTATTGTAAGTGAATCAGCACTATCGTCTAGTCCAATATGATAATCTTGAGCATTACCATCAAATATAATCTTTGCATCTTCAGCACCTGCATCTCCTATTGTAAGAGTTGGTGTTGTACCTGCTAAAGTTATAGGACTGATTATGTTACCAGTTAAAGTAGATGTACCTGTCACACTAAGAGTACCACCTATGCCTATGTTACCACCAAATGAACCACCTGAACCTGCACTTACTGTGTCGGCTACGGAGAATACATCAAAGACAATTATCTCTATTATATCACTTACGGATGCACCTTGTGTTAACACCACAGATGTTCCTGTAGTAGAAGCATAGTCTGATACAGCTACTAACTTGACACCATTTTGGTAGACATCAAG
>Ga0209535_1002103_pt1 | contig 13055 bp, 19 predicted proteins | sample LinPmetageLP28_FD_184041 | JGI IMG/M metagenome (GOLD analysis project Ga0209535, IMG submission 184041) | Marine viral communities from the Pacific Ocean - LP-28 (SPAdes) (version 2) | ecosystem: Environmental > Aquatic > Marine > Oceanic | place: Pacific Ocean | collected 2009-08-22
AGAGAACACACAAGGGAGTACGCAAGAACAGACACAAGAGGTTACACGAGAGGGAGACAATAAGAAAAGGGAAAAAGATAAAAAAGAAAAAAAGGAAAAAGGAATCCCTACACTTGAGGAAGTTATATCTTATGTTGTCGGTAAGGGTTACGACCAATCTATTGCCGAGAAGTTCTATGATTACTACCAAGACCGTACACCATCAAATGCAAGATTATGGAGGGACAAGAATGGCAACACGGTTAAGGATTGGAAGGGTAAGCTAACTCATGTATGGTTCAGGGATGCTGAGAAGCGTGATGTCAATGTTCCTGTCTTAGAGCCAGGGTGGAGATATATTGATATGTCTGAGGCTTATGATATTGTTCGTAGTACTAACCCTGTAAGTTTGTCTGAGAAAGAGTCTAAGTCGGAGGGTGATGATTATGTCAGGAAGATTATAAACATTAACCCATCATACAAAAGTGCTGGTGAAGGTTGGAAATACAGAGCAAGTAAATGAAAGTACATATACACTTGAGTAGTGAACATATTTCCGAAGAAGATAATATACGTTATGAGGATGATCCAATCGAAACGTATTGGGATATACCAGTGTTACCCAACAAGGGAGATAATATTGGATTAGAATCAATTGTAGGAATCCAAAATGTACCCGAATCAATAGACAATCGTAATCTGTCTTGGACTGTTGAACGTATTTTTTACTTCAGAGATTATGATAGCTACAAGATAATTCCAACAATTTACTTAGAAGGTAGAAAAAGATGAAAGAAATATTTGAAAGAGAGATAAGCATATATGAAAGTCTGTTCGATGTAGATTCATCTCATGTGATTACTGTAGGTCAAGCTCTTAAACGAATCAAGCAAGGTAAGAGTAAGGATAAGGTTGACCAAATAAGGAGACTTGGTAGCGGAGAAGAACGTGATAGTGTTAAGAAGAGTTTGCCATCGCCATTGTTTTCGGGAGTGTTTAAGTCACGTAACGACAACAACATAATCTCATACACGGGATTGATATGCTTGGACTTTGACCACTGCAACATCGCTGACAAGAGAGATGAACTAAAGAAAAACAAACACGTAGTTGCGTGTTGGGTATCTCCAAGCGGTAATGGTGTTAAGGCTTTAGTGCAAGTTTCAGAGCCTGAGAGACATTTAGAACACTTTGATGCGCTTCTTGAGGACTTTAAAGACCTTGACCCGTCAGGAAGAAACTTGAGTAGGATATGCTTTGAGTCTTACGACCCTAAGATTTATGTTGCCAGGAAGTGGGAGGTGTACGACAAGTTCGTTGAGAAGGTGTACGAAGCCAAGCCTATGTCATTTACGACCAACAATACGGTCTATGATAAGCTAAAGAAGTGGATGATTAACAAGGGCGAGGGATTCTTTGAAGGGAACCGTAACAACTTCGTATTTAAGCTTACCTGTGGATGTCTGAGGTTCGGTCTTACCAAAGATGAAGTACGTGATTCTATGATTGGCGATTTCTGTGGGGGTTCCTTTACCGTGAAGGAGTTAGATGTTATCCTAAACTCTGTGTACAGAAACTACGTCTCAGACTTTAATACTGCCGAGTTCACTGATGACGATAGACTCATACATAGCGTAACAAGGGAGAGCATAGAAGAGAAGCTTGAATCATTAGACGGACCGCTTGAGGATGTGATATACCTTAACGACATCTTTGACGATATGCTCAAGGACTTTCACTCTGGAAATCAGAAAGGTGAGACAACGCACTTTCCAGGTATTGACGAAAGGTTCAGGTGGATGCGTGGTGAGATAACGATTGTAGGCGGTATCGGTAACTTCGGTAAGTCTACGATGATGCTACAGTTAATGCTTATGAAATCTTTGATGGATGGATATAAGTGGGCGATATTCTCTCCCGAACAATACCCACCTAAGTTCTTTTACAACCAATTGATTCACGCTATGGTAGGAAAGTCACCGTACAAGCATCATCAGAACCAAATGTCTGAGGAAGAGTATCGTAAGGCGGCTGAGAAGATTAACGACAAATTCTTCTTCATCTACCCTGAGAAGGAGATGCCAAGTCAGGACTACATCAACAGAAAGTTCGTGGAGACAATGATTAAGCACAACATAGACGGGTGTATGATTGACCCGTTTAATGCGATATACCGTGATAGAAGTACAAGGATGCGTGACGATCAGTATCTTGAGGACTTCTTCCGAGTACAGAAGAAGTTTGCTTTGGAGAATAATGTCTATATGGTGATTGTAGCACACCCTAACAGCTCCATACAGAAGGATGAGCGTACAGGTGATTACAAAACCCCAAGAGTTTACGACTTTGCAGGTGGGGCTATGTGGAACAACAAGGCAGACAACATCATCATGTTCCACCGACCATTCTACAACTCACAACCACAAGACTCTACATCTCTTTTCATATCTCAGAAGATTAAGAAAAAGGAGTTGAACGGGACTACTGGCGAGGCTATGCTCACATACGATGTGATGAAAGGTCGATTCTATGACGATGGGATTAACCCTTTAGAGAGAGATGAAAACGCATACACAGTACCTAACAGTAGGGCGATGATTAACGCAAGGCTTCCGTATAATGATGACGAAGAGGAAGTTCCATTTTAGACCGTAAATAGATTACGAACACAAAAACTAAATTTAAACTATAAACAATAAACAATGAATGTATTATCACTTTTTGACGGAATGAGTTGTGGACAAATCGCACTCAAAAAACTTGGTATCGATTATGACAAGTACTTTGCTTGCGAAATAGACAAGTACGCAATGCAGGTAACCCAACACAACTTTCCTAGCACTATACAATTAGGAGATGTTCAGTTTGTGACCAAGGAAACATTTGGCACACACAAGATAGACTTGATTATGGGAGGTAGTCCTTGTCAAGGGTTCTCTTTTGCTGGTAAGCAGCTAAACTTTGATGACCCTAGGTCTGCCCTATTCTTTGAATTTGTTAGGCTCATTAAGGAGCTTAGTCCTAAGTACTTTCTACTTGAGAATGTTGTGATGAAACAAGAGTATCAAGATGTAATCAGTAAGTACATGGGATGTGAGCCAATTAAAATAAACTCAGCATTGGTGTCTGCTCAGACACGTAAGAGATTGTATTGGACTAACATACCAGGGATTGGACAACCGGAAGACAAGAGGATTATACTCAAGGATATTATTGAAAGAGAAATACCTGGTGAATACGAGCCTCCATATGTAAAACTAAACGGAAAGGATTCTGGTTGTATTGGATATGTTGGTAACGAGCCAAAACAAGCCACCAAAATTTACTCTGACAACGGTAAATCACGGACCCTAATTGCGAATGCAGGTGGTCAAGGAGGAAAGACTGGATTGTATCAGATTGAAAATAAAGATGATGTCAAGTGTGATATGGTAATCAATCAAGGTAAAGAACTACACAAAGAAGATATAGACAAAAGCCACTGTCTACTTGCAAGAGATTATAAAGGTTTTCCAAACCAACCGTTTACTGGGGTTAGGATTGAGCAAGTAGATGACAAACTCCGACACCCAGAGGCTACTAAGAAAGGTTATGCTGAAGCAGGTGAAGGTGAGGGGCTTGACCTTACATTCCCTAAGTCAAAGACACGTAGAGGTCGTGCAATGAAAGATAAGTCTAACTGTCTTACCGCAGCAAGTCAAGAGATGGGGGTTGTAATAGACCCATCAAAGCCTAACCAAATCAATCCCGATAAATCAGCCAAGTCAAAGTCTGAGGATGAGAAAGGAACACAGCCTCATATGCAAGACAGAGTGTTCCACGAAGATGGCAAGTCACACGCATTGACCTCATCCTTTGCTAGTAGGACTAAGGTTGGGAAGTTTGAAGAAGAAGACAAAGAACTCAGACCTGCGACAATTGTAGGTAGAAGACTTAATGAACGTGGAGTAAGAGAGGACTATAACAAGGATGTTCCAATTACTCAGTGCCTACAGGTCAAACACAATTCTGATAAGTCAGGAACATTGACAACTGTTGATAAGGATAATGTTCTGAGTAAGAATGAACCTGGGCGTTACCCCGATGCATACAACGACAAGAAACTATCTTGGCGTAAGCTCACGCCACTTGAGTGCGAGAGACTTCAGACTGTTCCTGACGGATATACATTAGTTATGGAAGGAGATAAACAAAAGGTGTCTAACTCTCAGCGATACAAGATGTTAGGTAACGGATGGACTATAGATGTAATTACTCACATACTAAAGAATATGGAACTATGAAAGAAAAAGAAAACACACAGAACGTAGTGCCAAACGAATGGATTACACCAGTTAAGGACAGAACCCCTGAGTGGCACGAGTACAGAAAGACCGGGATAGGGGCATCAAGTGCAGCTATTGTTTTGGGAATAAACCCATACAACCCGACAGCAATGCAACTATACCATCAGAAGGTTGGTACTGAAGATGTAAACTTTGAGATGTCGGAGGCGGCTTACCAGGGAATTATGGCAGAGAATGCGATAGCAAATGATTGGCAGTATTATGATGGTGTTGAATGTGGATACGTTATGAACGCTATAGATGGGGCTGTACAGAGGGAGATGTATGAGGTCGTTGGATGCATAAAGAATCCAAAGTACGATCACTTGTTCTGCAACTTAGACAGAGTAATAAAAGCAGGTCAACATAAACTTAATTTAGATGGAACATTTAGTGATGAGTTGATAGAGAAAGATTGTCCGTTGGAAATTAAAACAATGAATGGTTTCGTTTTCAACAAGTATGGTGGTGTTCCGGATTATTATATTGTTCAAGTTCATCAGCAAATGCTTATAACTGAAACAGATTATTCTGAGATAGTTGTTAGGGTTGATGGTAATAAGATTAGAGTATTCCCTATCCATAGGAATGAGGAGATAATAAATCAGATACTTGAGGTAAGTTATGAGTTTTGGAAGCGTGTTCTTCAAGGTAGGCAAGCACTAATTGAAGCCGAACAAGCTAAAGACCTTGCTAACTTTGATTTGTACGAGGATTGGATGGGTGTTATTCAACAGCTTGAACCAGAACCTAACGAAAACGAAAACTACACAACATACCTTTCAGATAGGCATAAGGTAGAACAGGAGATTATGATGGGAGATGATGAACTACTCAATCAAGCGCAGCATCTTCAGACAGTTAAGATTATGATTAAACATCTTGAGAAAGAAAAACGTGAGCTTGAAAACAAGATTAAACACACGTTTGTGCAAGACTCTGTGGAGAAGATTGAGTTTCCTGCAAATGGCTATATGAGATACTACCAACGTGCCAACAATAACACTAAAATGTTGGACGTAAGAATCACTAAACCGGATGAGTTTGTGATAGGTGTAGAGCTTGAAAAAATTGACCGAGAAATAGGATATATCATCTAATAATTATACTTTAGCACAATGGAAAAGTTAGTAAAACTACAGAAAGAATTGAAGGCTCCTAAGAGTCAAAAGAACAAGTTCGGAGGCTACAATTATCGTAACTGTGAGGATATTCTTGAGGCTGTTAAGCCACTAATGGATAAGCATGGTCTTGTACTTAATCTCACGGACGAGGTGCATGAAATATGTGGAGTAATGTACACGGAATCTACAGCAACAGTTACCGATGCAAAGAAAGCAGATGTGTTTGTTTCATCTAAAGCTCAAGCAGGTATCGACCCTAATCAAAAGGGAATGAGCCTGGGGCAATGCTTTGGAGCGTCTTCATCGTATGCTCGTAAGTATGCCTTGAATGGGCTTCTGTTGATTGACGATAACAAAGACCCTGACGTAACAAACACTCACTCTACTGTAAAGCCAAGGAAGACAACTACCGTAGAGAAGAAGGCAGGGGTAAAGAAAAAGGTAATGGCAGGTACTTCTGAGTACAATAAACTACTTAAATGGATTGACTCGCCTAAAGGGTCAATTGAAAAAGCACTTGAGATGTACGACATTGACAAGGCTACGGAAAATATAATTAGAAAATCAGTTAAATAAATCCAAGTAAAATGAGTTCAGTAAACAAAGTAATCCTAATCGGAAACGTAGGTAAAGACCCAGAGGTTAAGCAATTAACAAACGGAAAGGTAGCCAACATGGTGATGGCAACGTCTGAAAGGTACAAGGATAAAAACGGTGACCGCCAGGAGAGAACAGAATGGCACAATATAGTTGTCTACGGAAAGCTTGTAGACATCGTTGAGAAGTATGTCAATAAGGGAGACAAGTTATATATTGAGGGAAGTATTACCACACGTAAGTGGCAAGATAAAGAAGGGAACGATAGATACAATACCGAAGTAAAGGCATTCAACATGACTATGCTTGGTGGAACAGAGAAAAGGTCAACTCAGCCAGCAGCAGTAACGGTTGGTGAGGATGAGGATGACTTACCGTTCTAAGTATCTGATTATCAATTAGTTAAGAAGCCCTGTCGTAATGATGGGGCTTTTTATTATCTTTAAATATGGCTTACAGAAGAAAATTCAAACCTACTGTTACCCAAGAAGGTTGGGATAAAATGCAGTCTAAGAATCCTTTATGGACTAAAGAAGTTTACAATCAAACCGAGGATTTAGCCGGGCTATTTTCTGACAACGTAAACTACTTACTTGAAAAGAAAAAAATGAGAAAATCCGATTTGGTTAAATGGCTTGGTGAGATGAGACTAAACATAAGATTAGCTAGAATAAACGAATGGAAAAAATCATATGCAATATACCCTTCTCTAGTTGAGATTGTGTATTTTGCTAAGTTCTTTGAAGTGAATCCAGGGCAAATGATTAGTAAAGACTTTAAAGAGTCCGACAGACTAAAGGGTATTTCTAAAAAGAATATCTAGCATATCCTCCATTTCAGATGTCATCTTAACGTCCATGTAGGACCCGTCTGAGAACACAAGAGATGCCACCGCTTTGTTGTTGATGTTTCTAGTGTAAGCTCTTGTAACATCTTCTATGTGAAACCAACCTACTGATTCTTCGTAATTTGGTTTTGGAAGTGGCGGTGGAGATGGAAGATTAAGCTTCTCATTCTCTTCCTTTGCCATTTCAATTTCTTCGATGTTCGTGCAGATAAATGTAGATGCTCTCATGCATCAAAGATACGAACTATCTTGAGATGAAGTTCCTGCCGAACCTTAACCCAATATAGTGGTCACCATTAAACCCATAATCAATACCGTAGTATCCCTTCTTGACAGTACCTTGTAGACCGACACCCATAAGCGGAATATAACGTGACTTGAAGTCTGATATAAGACCAGCGTTTGCGTGAATACCCAACGCCCACTTTAACGGAGTCTTTTTAGGTGTGTAGGTTACCTTTAGATTCTCAGACCTGTTTTGGTAGTTCTGCCAAGTTATCTGTAAATCGTTTAAGGTCGTGTCGTACTTAGCTATCTCTGTTAGCCAAGCCTCAACGATACTAACGGTGTCTACTAAAAACAACGTGTCTAAGCGATTAACTATTATCTCCGAGGTAATCGTATCCCTTACGGTAACAAACTCCTTAGATACGAATCTAACGGTATCTGTTCGCCATCTGTCAACGTATTCAATAGTCGGGATTGGTTTTTCTATGATAGTGGTAACGGGCTTGCCGCTTGTATCACCGCAACCTTTCCATGCAACAATAACCCCCATCAGAAAGGCTATCAGATACGGTAGGTACGTCTTCAGTAGATGTTTTACTATGTCGTTGTTTAGTATCCAGTTCATCTTTTAGTGATTCTATTCTCATGCCCATTGCTATCACAAGCATACATAGCCCTAGCGTTGTGATAGATAAAACTCTAAATTCAAATTTTCTCATCAGTAACTCCAAACAGTTGGTCTGAGGAAGTCTTTATTGTCAGGACTAATGTTATCCAAGTGTATGAATCTGCTGCCTCCTTTCTGCTGTATCCCAACACCCGTAAATCCAATCTCAAATGCGATTTTCAAGACATCATAAGCATCGCCTCTATCTACACCTACATCAGCCGCTTGCCCTGTAGCGTGTGCGCCTGGACGAGACTTCTTAGCCTCTATAGGGTGTGATTCGTGTCTGTAGCCAGATGTAATACGCATAGGCTTACCGTACTTAGTTCTAAGGCTCTGTAGCATAGCCATGAACTCAGGCTTCATCTCGTTCTTTCCTGAGTACTTACAGTCAAACTCTTCTTTGCTAAAGTTAGGGTAGTCTTTCCAGCTCATCTCTATCTTTTTTTTTAGGTGTCTTACCTTTAATTGAACACGTTCCCGTCTTCAAACATCTCTTATCGCACTCAATAGGACTAATTTCACACCACTTCTTTTTCTCCAACTATACTTTTTTATTCTCCTCGTTTGAATTAAATAGGTTGTAAATTTTAATCCCAACAGTAATCGTTAAAGATATAGCTGTCGCAATTAAGATATACAAACTCAAGGACTCTTTAAACTTTGCTATCCAGACAAAGGAAAGGATTACTCCAAATGTATCAACTGTGTTTGACAATATTTCAACTTTACTTTGAGACATTAGTGCTTCTTTTCAAATGTCCCTATACCTAACAAGGCAGCAGCAGACATAATTAACGTGTTAGCCACGCTCTCGTTTATTACAAGCTTCTCAAATAAGTCACCTACAAACGCAATCAAAACAACTGAGAGGACAGCATACCCTGCTACCCTCTTACTGCTTAGATTGTTATTTGTATCTCTTAGTAGGCTCATAACACTAGGTTACCTTCTTCGTTAATTTCGGGTATGATGCCCCATTCTAATAACTCGGCAAGCCATTGCTCTTCGTCAGTAAATTCGTCAAAAATCCAAATCGTTTCAAACACTTGGTTAGGTTCTACCCAACCGTAGCTTTTAACTTCTGTTCTTTCGTTGTCAAAACAGATGTAATAGGTTCGTACTTCGGGATATTCAATCTTATTCATTGTCTTTTATTTTTTAAGCTGCTCCACCATCGGTTATGCCGCCCCATTTACTAATCAAACTTGTCCTTGCAGTTTCTGCTGCACCGCCACTTGTATATTGACTACCACCGAAATTAACAGTCCCCGAATAAGACATAGCACCTTGAGCATCCCACGCTATCAGAAGAGCATCGTAGTTAGCCGTAGATAGACCAGTAGCAGCTTGCATAAAGCCGCTAAAGTTACTTACTTGATTGATGTCCCACGCTGATATATCTTGGTCGAAAGAGTCAGCATTGTACAGAATGGAAGACATATCTGTTACTGTACTAACATCCCAAATTCCTATTGGTTGATTAAACGAAGTTGCGCTTCTAAATGACCGAAACAGTCTGGTAACACCGTTTAGATTCCAACTTAAAACTGATGAATTGTTAAATGATGAACAATTTTCCAAAAATCTTTCCATTGCTTGTATCGAAGTTGCTGAAGAAAAATCCCAGTTACTCATATTGCCGTTAAAGTTTGAACAACTCGTAAAGCAAAAGTAGAAAAATGTCACGTTTGAAACATCCCAGTTTGAAAAATCTGGAGTAGTTAAACTTGAACAGCTACTAAACATAGATTGAAAACTTGTAGTGCTAATTGTCGGATAGTCTGTTGCTGATATGTCAAGGTTCGTGCATCCACGAAAAATAGAATTATTGGAAACATCAAAACCACCCCAATTACTGATGTCTGTAATCTTGGCTTTGTCACCACTATTAGCAAACCTAAACGTATTTACCGCACCTTCAATAGTAACCGTGTAAGTTCCGCTTGAAGCATAGGTATGTGTATTGGTCGTGTCTGAATTTCCATCGCCCCAATCAACGGTTAATCCAGCCGTCATTGGAAGGACAATAGTGTCAGATGCTGAACCCGCTTGCGTAGTATCCCAAGTTGAAACGAAATCGTGATTCACAGGTGCAGCACCGCCACCGCCTAATTTATTAAAACTAAAAGGTACACCTACGCCTAAAGACATTTCTTATTGATTGTAGATTAAACAGTCTCCAGAAGCCATTGTAATATCGGTTATTGCGCTACCCTCAGGGACAGGTAAGTATGCCCCTGCCTTTACAGTTATACCGCTTAGTCCAAGATGAGAAAGCTTTACTACTCCATCAATGTTAAACACTGTAAATACAGTGTCTGTGTTAGCTACAATAGCGTACCCTGACAACGAAGCGTGTGCGCCCGTACCTGTAAGCATTTTAAAGCCCCCTGTGCCAGAGACTTTTCTTAATTGATTTAGGCTTTCTACTTCGCCTGGTGATAATTTTGACATTTTAAATGTATTTAGGTAGATTATCGTCTAATATTTTTGCGTCTGAACATCCGCAAGGACATCCACACAAAGCGTCCATCTGTCCGAGAAACTTTTTAGCTACAGAGTCCTTGAAGCAAGAAACCTCTGTCTCCTCGTCTTGGTTTAACGTGAATACGCCCTCGTCAATGTATGTACACATCTCTCCGATAGCATAGTTCAGGAACATTGCCTTTCTCTTCTTGCACTCGTATGTGTCGGTATCTCCGATAGTACGAGCCTCCATCATATCAATAACCATATCAGCGAAGCAACACCTCGCCAATACCGTTCTGTTCGTTATATTGGATTGATTAAATATCATCCTCGTCTTATTGCTTTAATGTACCACCCGTGTACCGTACACGTACAGGCTTTGTCTGCCTCAATTTTTAACTGAGCCAAATTGTCTCTTACATCTTCGCTACCGATGTATATACCCATGTATCGAATAACTTCAAATGTTCCCGTTGCCTTGTAGTTTTGGTCAGAGATAAAAGGAACCGTGATAGAACCTCCACTACCCATGTGAAGATTAACGTCAACTACTGTGTTTACAGACGCTATAATCACGCTGATATTCATCCTGATGTCAAGCATATCGCCTACATTAAGGTCACTAAAGTCAAACCCGTTGGAAGATGTGTTCCAAAGTTGAGTTATACCGTTTCCTCCTATAGGTAGGTATGCGGTGTTTGTGTCTACCCCTAAACCGTCATTTGTAAGGACGGCAGGAACAGCACTTACAGCTATCGGGGCTCCTGTCGTAGCAACATCTGCATAGTCTGCCCAACCACCTGAGAATCCATCTGGTGATGCTGTTCCTATGTAACCCTTAATAGTAGTTACAAGGTCGTATATTGAGTTGGTAGAAGGCTGGTCTATCATAGATGCCTCCTGATTGAATATTGTATTTAGTGATTCACCTACGGTTTGGGTAATGATAATGTTGCCATTACTCGCAGACACATATAGTTCTGACTTAGGGTAATAGTTAATATTCTTACCTACTTTGTCGTAGATAAGAAGCTCTAAGGTCTTATTCTGTATATCGAATCCCATTAGTCATGCGTTAGGCACAGTATCGCTGTAAAATTACCGCTACCTGCGGTTGTCTTACTTGTTTCAATAGTTATCTGTTCTCCAGCAGTAAATGTGTTATTCGCTGTAGGTGTAGTAGATACGATATTACCGAGAACAAGACCTGTTGTTATGTCAACCTGCGAACCTGTAAGTACAGTTCCACCATGGTCTTTAAATATAGCAGTAGCAGTATCTGTAGCTGCCGCCTTAGTTACGGTGGCGTGAATAGCGTCAACCGTACAGTCAAAACACATTGTGTACTTCACGACTCCTATTTCTCCAGCAGTCTCAAAAGACACTGGAATTGCTATTGATGCCTTTCTTGCTCCTGTACTCATCTTTGCAGGAGTAACATTAGCATCTAAAATCTTAGCGGTTGTTACTGCACTAGTAGCAATTGTCAACGCTCCTGCCTTACTAATGGTAGCATCACCACTCATAGCGACAACAGCCACTCCGTTGGTAGTATCTCCAACTACTAAGTTTGCGTCAACAGCACCTAAGTTAACAATCGCAGGGTCACCAGATGCGTCACCATAAATAATATTTCCCTTCGCAAGTCCTGCCATCTTAGCAAGCGTTACTGAATCGTCAGCAATGCTAGTAGTTGTTACTGAGTCGGATGCAAGTCTGTGTGACCCGATAATTCCTGTACCTGCAAAATCAGGCAGAATGTTAACCACCCAAGCAGCACCACCGTAAACACATTCAGCTACAAAGTTCTTTGCGGCTAATTCGTCAGGAACAGTCTCACCGAATATTGTGATTGTGTTTCCTGAAGGCGTTACTGACGCATTCCAAGTTACCACGACACGCTGACCAGTGGTAGGCGTTCCGCTTGGGGAAACTACAAGACCGCCAGTAAGCGTTACTGTTCCTACTATGATATTATTAGTATATGTTAATTCAGGAGTAGAACTAGCAAAATCAACTGGAATTAATATAGTCCCAGATGCAGGAGCTGTATATGATTTTAATGACATCTTATTTATTTAATAGGTAAAGTTTACCAACTGTTAATTTTGTTGGTCTTGACGCACTATCTGTCCTTAGTTTTACCTCAAAAGGGTATGCGGTAGTAACTAAATTAAGTCCTGTGATTGTTTGAGAATTATTGCCTACTGTAATTGAACCACTAGTCTCAGCAGAATAGCTAGTTCCATAATCAACAATAGCTTTAGAAAGAATAATTTCTGATTCAATCCTAACCGATGATGATGAAACCCTTACTATATCAACTAATATATCGTATCTCAATATCCCCTGCACTTCCACATTAGGGTAATCAAATACAGCAGGAACACCTAGTATAAGGCTCGTGCCAGCAAACTGTATGTTTACACCAACTAAAGAATTATCAGAAGATGTGTTTAAAACCGTCCCCTCAAATCTCAACGTGTCTTCGTCTGCTAAAAGATTATTCGCTATAACAGGGTGTAAAAAAACAGAAGAATAACCAAGCAACACTGTTTCTACTTCTGAGGTTATAGATTTAAGAAGAGTGGTTCCGTTAGTCCCGTTAGTCCCGTTAGTCCCGTTAGTCCCGTTAGTTCCAGCAGCACCAGCAGCACCAGAAGCACCAGAAGCACCAGGCGCACCAGCAGGTCCTACAACTCCAGGTAGTGTTATATTTGAACAAGAATTACAACTCATTTTTAACAGCTTTTACAATCATTATTACATATAGCCTGTAATCCTACAAGCAGTTTATCTGCCTTTGCGTCTTTTCC
>Ga0209535_1002104_pt1 | contig 13055 bp, 23 predicted proteins | sample LinPmetageLP28_FD_184041 | JGI IMG/M metagenome (GOLD analysis project Ga0209535, IMG submission 184041) | Marine viral communities from the Pacific Ocean - LP-28 (SPAdes) (version 2) | ecosystem: Environmental > Aquatic > Marine > Oceanic | place: Pacific Ocean | collected 2009-08-22
GTTAATTGGTTGTATATTCAGTATAGCATGGATGGTAATACCGTCAACCGCAAATGAGTCGCATAGAATGGAAGTTTCTTGCCTAGTCTTCTAGGTCAATCTCGTTTTTCTGAAGTATTTCCTGGATGGTATCTCTATCTGAATAGGTCCATACTGTGAACGATGCAGGATTCATCTCATCACCGTCTACCACACAATCAATACCTTCGTTCTGTAATACGGAATCGATGCTGGGTACGATGCTTCTATCTTGGTCGTTGTCGGTGTCGCCTAGGTCGGCAACCTGGAAATGATGTTTATGTGTTTCATGTATTGTCATAACTTCTCCTAATTAACTGTTGGTGAATCAAATGGTTGGATGGCGTCACTACTACTTGCAATCACTTCCACCATCGCTTTGAATCCCTCGTCTGTTAGGTTGCTTTTATACAATCTCAAGGCCTGTGCCATCATTGTTCCGGCGATCATCTGGTTATTGTATTTGTTCTGCATATCAATCACGATCTTGAATAACTCCTGATAACATTCGTTCAGTTTCTCGTCTTCATTTTTCTTTGTCATTTTTTTTCTCCTTTTTTTTCTCTTCTTTTTTTATTTGATTCCCTTTGTAAATCATTTTCAATACCGTACTGGTAGGATCTATCTCTGCCTTGCCTCCGGAGACCAACAGGAATAGTCCAACTATACTTTCTATTATCATGACATGATCCAAGGTCCGAACAGTATCAGTATCAACATGATAGGTACCACTATGGTCATTGGCCAGAAGTTCAACAGCTCGATCCAATCCTTCTTTGTCATTTTATATTTTTTCTTTCTCATATAAGTTTCACCAGTATGATTACCTGAAGACATAGTATCGCAATTGGAATGATAGTTCTTACCAATTCCATTGTGTGATTGTATTCATCAAGTTTTCTTTCAAGTCTGTTTCTTTTGTTTTTCATTATGCTTTCTCCGTTTCTAATACTTCTCTGATGCTTTCAATGGCCACTCCACTTGCATCTACGAACGCCTCTTTGGCTGGTTCCCAGTCAATACCGTTGTCCGAATATTGCCATGTACCTTTCATGAACAAGAACAAATGACCAACATCTTTTCTCATGTCTTCCTTGTTCCATGATAGGTTGGATTCTATCACATCACCGTATCCGTCCACATAACAGTAGTCGTCTTTCTTGAACACTGGCACCAACAAGGGTGAATCAACGACTGTCATCGCATCTGCCTTGGTAGGGTATTTGTCCAATAGTAATTTTGATAATGCTTCTGGCTTGATGTCCCAACCAGTCTGCACGGCACTCACATTCTGTGAACCATCTATGTAGCCCACCATCATTCCGTGTTTATTGTCATAATTTATTTTGTTATACATATTTCAACTCCTTTGTTATGCTTTCATAATAGCATGGATCCGGATATCGTCAACCTGTGGTAATATAATATAATATAAAGTAGGCTGGTAATTGAGTTATATATCTAGTGTCTATTGGCAAGATCAACTACAATATACAGTCTGGTTTGGTTATTTTTTCTTTGATCTAACGATCCTACTCTTGATTGGTGCTCGGGCTTTCGTTCTGGGTCTGAAAGATCTGCCTTTTTGAGATGCTTTCTTAATCTGAACACCTTGCAATCTTTTTGATCCTGCTCCTGATCTCTTGGTCATTGCTAATTTCTTTCCTGCTATCCCGGCCTTGGCCTGTCTCTTCTTCCTAATCTTGGCCGACTTCTGGGGATCGGTCTTCTGGAAACAGGTGCTTGGTTTGGCTACGATACGACCTTTCCTAGGTCCCGATGAGCATCTGAATCCTTGCTTGGGTGCCTTGCCTTTGGTACGCCTAAGGATTTGACTCACTCCTTCTGCTATCGCAGAATGGTCTGGATGTTCCTCGATTTCTGTGTCAACCTCTAGTGCCAAGGTATTTTCTGCTACTATATCTTGTGGCACTATATCTTGTGTCTGATCGTCTTGGATGACACTAGATGTTGTGGCACTAGATTTAGTGTCTTCTGATTTGGCTGGTGCTAAAAGTTCTGTGATCTTCATACGAGTATTTATTGACCTAACACCTAACCTAACAGAACCTTACTGATGCTTATACTGATGCTTATACTGATGCTTATACTAATGCTTAAACTAAACCTTAACCTTAACCTATAACATTACATTACAAGGTGCTACATTCTGCACAAGATCAACTTGACATGGATGGATGTGTTAAATACAAGCAAGATGAAGATATTTGAAATATACAACACAGACGAAAACATAGGTCCAGCACCACGTGGGGCGTGTAACAAACCTGCATCACAGTTGCCAGCTAGTTGGGTTTCGAGTTGCAAGAGCAAGGGCAAAATGAAACGCACAGGAAATCGTAGTGAAAAGATAGGTGGCCGCACACAGAAAGTAGCCGGCAAGCGGATCAAAGGCCAGAAGTACGGTGGACCTTTACCAGACTATTCAAAATAGTAACAAAATCAAAGACCTAATAGCGAGCCAATAGCGAGCCATAACTATCCATATGCATTTGAAACATGTGAAGTATGATCTCAGTCACGGCTTCCCTGAGGACTGGGGTACTAGTGAACTAGAAAAAGATATAGTAGAAAAAATATGCAATGACGAACAGTTTGATCTTGTGGTCAACGCCACATGGGGATTCCTAGAGTGTCCGCACCCGGTAACAAATGAAACCAGTGACAAGTTTAGGATTACCAAGGACCTCGTCTTGAATCATAACGTGCGAAATATATTATTCTTTAACTTCGTAGACCCCCTTTATGAGGAATCAACATGGTATGATGTCCTTGATATTTGTAAAGAAAAAATAGGAGAGCACAACATAAAGACAGTGGGCTTCATTGATAGTAACAAATTCAAACAAGACCTACCAATAAATTTTTGGGCCATCTACAACGATCGTGCCTTTACCAAGTACGAAGAAAAAGAGGTGCTCCCTAACAAGTTAGAGAATATCTATCTATGTTACAACAGGAAGCCAACTTTCCATAGGAAATGGCTGTACGAGCAGTTTGAGAAGCACGGACAACTGACAAAAGGAATATTCACTCTAGGCAACGAAGACCCTGCCAAGGTCATACTGATCAACAAGGACAAAAAGACACTGCCATTTGCCAACGAAAACATACACGGTAACCTAAACATACCCAACGACACAATCAGTGTTGGACCACTGGACGCATGGAACAGCAGTTTCCTGATAATAGTCACAGAGACGGACCACAACATGAACACCGCTGTGCCGTTCTTAAGCGAGAAGATATGGAAACCACTTATTGGTATGCGGCCTTTCGTCTGCCTCGGAGACAAAGGCACAATCAAGAATCTCAAGGAAGCAGGGTTTGAGACCTTCAACGAGTTCTTTGGCTTCGACAAGGATGACCTTACAGTGGACGATATCACGAATCTAGTTAAAAGATACAAAGGTGATCCGACCCATGACTACAATATATTAAAGGACAAGCTACTTCATAATAGGAAGAGATTTAGGGAATACGCAATTGAACAGAACGTGGTCGCAGGACTATGGTCTTATGAATAATTTCTACACAGCCAACATAGAGATGTACAAGTACGAGCACAGATCCTATGAGCACAGTGATCATTATGCGGAGCATATCATACAGCAGGCAAAGGAAAATAAAAGAATTGTGCAGACAGATGCTGATAATTTCCTGCTAGTGACGACACTGTTATGGGAGCCGCATCTCTTAGACGACTTTGATCTTTACAAGAACCTGTTCGACAGTTTCAAACGTAAAAACATCAAGACCGTGCTAATCCTTGACTCCTACTACATAGACAAGGACGTGAGTAGGTTGCCAACAGAGATACACTACATCAATTATTTCTTGTGGAGGACTTACGACAAAGTAGTCAGACAGAAAAAATGTGGGGTCAACACACAATGGAACAACGACTCTAACAAATTCTTGATGCTCAACGGCAAGCCGGGCCGCAGTAATCGTGTGAGACTGCTATGGATGTTACAGGATCAACTGCGAAATGCAACCTGGTCATTGCATGTACACGAGGGCACCCGGAAAGAATGCAAGGACCTAATCCCGGAGTTGAATGACAATCAGTTTGATTTGTTCGTCTCACAGTACAACAACAATCCTGACAATGCCAAGATTGTTTTCCAAGACAATTCATTGCACTATGGAGGTATTCCATACGAGAAGGAAATGTTTGGCAACTCCCTGTTCAGAGTAATCACAGAGACGAATTTTACAACAACAAGAGATGTGTTGCCATGGTTAACGGAAAAGACTTTCATATCAATACTGAACAATGTTCCTTTCATCATGGCCGGAGACAACAACAGTCTAATTAAACTGAGGAAGATGGGCTTCCGTACTTTCGAGAACTACCTGCCTGTTCCACACTATGATAACATAGAAGGGGTTGAAGAGAAACTAGAAGCTATTGTGACGAATACATCTTATTGGATAACATCTATGAAGGACAAGGAGTCTATTCAGCAAGATGTCACACACAATTACGAAAGATTAATTTCCTTAGCAGGTCAAAACATGAAGAAGTTGGAAAGCATATGTGAAAAATTTGACATCAGTGCTAACAGGATAGAGGAGATATGTACGACGTTTGACATATTAGGGCACGAGTAATATGTTATATAAAATTATACCCGCCAAACAGCACCTAGAGATTCGTTTCAACAACGATGCTACTCAATGCCAGTTCCATCACTTCTATAGAAGTAATCATGTCACACTGTTTAATATACCAAAATGTGCATCCACGACACTAAAAGGCTATTTTGATTTCCTCTCCGAACAATGCTCACAAGGTCACAAAACATTAGTGTTTCTCAGGGAGCCATTTGCGAGACTCAAGTCTGCCTTCAGGATGAAATGTTATAACGAATACGGAACTGATAGTTTTACCAAGATCATCTGCAAATATCAAAACTTCCTGCAGGGAGAAAATATACCGTACAAGCACTACAACGACATGATACATTTCATTCCGCAATCCAGTTTCATAGATGCAGTTGGAATACAGTTTGATTTCGTAGGCAGGTTAGAAAATTTGCAGGCATCTATATCAACATTAAATATAAAGTGGAACATAAACAATTACATTTTAAAATATAAAAACAAAAATGAGTTTAATCAAGAGCAGAATGATCAGTTCAACGAAGAATACGAAAAAAATTTACAAGCGAACAGAACATTTTACACAGATTTTCTAGCTAGAGATATAAAGTTATATGATATACGAAACTAAAATTGGATTCATCGGACTAGGCAAATTAGGAATGCCGTGTGCCGAAGCTATTGCAGACAAAGGGTTTGATGTATCAGGTTATGACATACTGCCTAAGAACAGCAGTAAGATTACAATTAAGAATAGTATCAAAGAAGTTGTGTCTGACAGAGACATAGTGTTCGTGGCCACACCCACACCACACGAGGATGGATACGATGGTAGAACCCCCACCAGCCATTTACCAGTTAAAGATTTCAACTACGATGCGGTAAAGAAAGTATTGACAAAATGTAATGACAACATGGTCGAACAACAGACCCTTGTATTGATATCAACAGTGTTACCAGGTACCACCAGAAGAGAGTTTGCTCCATTGATTACTAACACGAAGCTGATGTACAACCCATACTTGATAGCAATGGGCACAGTGGCAGACGATATGATCAACCCTGAAATGATAATGATAGGATCCAAGAACGGCCTGGCAGGAAAGAACTGTAAGATCAGATCCGAACTGTTAGAAAGTTTCTACATCACCGTGTGCGACAACATGCCCCGTGTGGAGATCGGTACATGGGAAGAAACGGAAGCCATGAAGATATTCTATAACACATTCATCAGCAACAAGATAGCACTTGTAAACATGATACAAGATGTGGCACACAAGCTGGGCAACATGAATGTTGATGTTGTGACCAATGCACTATCTAAAAGTACAAAACGTATTGTGAGCCCTGCATACATGAAGGCCGGTATGGGAGATGGAGGTGCTTGTCACCCTAGAGATAACATAGCACTGCGTTGGCTAGCCAAAGAACTTGATCTAGGTTACGACATGTTCGAGAGCATAATGACTGCACGTGAGAAACAGGCAGAGAACATGGCACGTGCCATACTAGTCCATGGTAATAATATATACTTCACCAGTGATACTTACAAGCCAGGAACAAGTCAAATAGACGGATCTAGTTCATTACTGTTGCAACATTATGTGGTAAAACATGGGGGACAAATTGTTAACGGCATCGACACGCCTGTAGAAGTAATTGTTAGGGTGCATGAGTCAGACCAATTCACAGCAGACAACAAAACTATTATATTTGACCCATGGCGTTCGTATCCACCCGCAGATAACGTGATCTATTATGGAGCAGATGAATAAATACTGCATATGACAAACTCAGACGATACATTTGGAACACACAACAAAATAACACTACTGCACACGCAAGATCAAGAAGACGGCACAACTAGAGACTCAGCAGGGCCTTTTCCGCCACTTAATATATTTGCGAATGTGGCGGCGGCAAAAGCATACATATACACAGACGAAGCATTGGCAGTGTTCGATGAGTGTGCAACCAATCTCCAATGGGCTTTGGTAGCAGACGACAATGGAGACAATTCACTTCTTAAAGTTACTTTAGATTTTGGCACCAAAGGCACGCCAGACATTGATCCAGCCGATGACTGGGCAGGACTGTTTGAATCAAGAAGAGCGACACTGATAGATGCATCCGGTTGGATGAAAACCAGAGGACACGTTACTGAAGATTCAACAACCTATCCAGGTATCACAGTTACCAGCATATCAGATCATTTATTCTAGAACACAGACTTTTTTAGCCACACCCACATAGGCACATTAAATATCAACATCATGTTGGTACAGGTAAAATTATCCCAGGATTTCAGTAAATTTTTAGAAGCAGACTACACTGTGCATAGTGGCAGTTGCATATCGCACCAAACACATGAGCTCAAAGACGTGCATGAAAAGTATGGAGGGTTTCCTGACACGATCACCACACATAACACAGAGATCAGACAACTGTGGTACGACGACACACACGTAGATTTTGATGAGCTAGGTACAAATATGGGCATGGAAGTTGTTACAGTCAGTTCCATATTACAACCACCCGGTAACATAGTCCCCATACACAGAGACACCTTTTATCAAATCAACAAACGTTATCCAGAGGACACCCGTCAAAAGGTGAGGGCTAATATCTATTTAGAAGACTGGAAAGAAGGACAATTCTTACATTACGAAGTTGACAACAAATGGCATAACAGCACACACTGGAACGCAGGGGATGGTTTCCTATGGGATAGTCAGCATCTGCATGTTAGCGGTAACGCAGGGTTCAACAACAAGTACACCTTACAGATATCAGGTTTTATAAAATAATGAAAGGCAACATTCCAGTCACATGGACAGAAGCAGATTACAAAAACTTGCCGTGGTTCACCAACGATGTTCACGAAGAAAAGTTCAATGCCACTGTTGAGACACAGAATTATAACGTTGGGGTGTCTATGTGTTTTGAAAAAGATTTGTTAAAGGTGTTCTATGATGCTGTCTCAACCTTACCGCTCGCAAAAAAAGTTGTTGCAGTCAATAAAATTACACCAGGACAGATCTTACCTTACCACACTGACAAGTATAAAACCTATAAAGAACGTAATAACATCAAGGAAGACGAACAGGACAAGATACACAGATTTATTGTGTTCTTGCACGATCAAAAAGCAGGACATCAACTTTGGATAGAAGATAATATTTGTACAGGTCCAGCAGGAAGTTATTTTAGTTGGGGCAATGGAGTAGAACACATGGCCGCAAACCTAGGACACGAAAACAGATATATTTTACAAGTGACAGGAATAATATGTTAAGCATAAACGAATACAGTCAACTAAAAACAGTTATCGTTGGTGATGCCACGGGTGCAAAAATACCAAAGCATGACATCAGCTTGAGGTGTGTCAACTATGCAGATAATAGTTCCCCTCCGGAGCAAGGATTATATCCACAGCAGGTAATAGACGAGGCTAACGAAGACATAGGTACGTTTGTGGATTTCCTAAAAAACGAAAACATCAGAGTATTAAGACCCGATGCAACACATGACCCAGAGTACTATAAATTTTGTCCTAGAGACACTGTCTTTGTGCATGGCGACAATGTTCTTTACACTCCTATGTCGTTGAGGGCCAGGGCCAATGAACACATAGCCTACAACAAACTATTTGAGAGCTACAAGTCTGTTAATCAAGAAACAGTGAATATAAAACGTGAAGACAGTTTGTACAATACAGCATGTATAGGGAACTCAAACGTGTTAGCACTCAATGAAACGGAACCGTGCTTTGATGCGGCCAACATTCTCAAGGACAACGATGATCTATATTATCTCGTAAGCAACAGTGGCAACCTTAAAGGTGCTGAAATGTTGCAACAGTTTGTAGGTAACACAGCAAAGGTACACACCATCGAAGATGTGTATTCTTACATGCACTTGGACAGTACGATTGCTTTCCTTAAGGAAGGGCTCCTACTAGTAAATCCAAGCAGGATCAAGGATAAGAAACAACTGCCCGAAACACTGCAGAATTGGGATATCATATGGGCACCAGAACCTATAGACATAGGCCACCACCCGGATTTTTGTAATTCAAGTCCATGGCTCAGTGTGAATCTTTTTTCCATTAATGAAAAACTAGTTGTTGTTGAAGAACATCAACACAACCTCAGGATGGAACTAGAAAAACACAAGATAGACTGTGCAATGCTACCTATGAGACATGCACGAACACTAGGTGGATGTTTCCACTGCATCACTGTTGACGTGGAGAGAGAAAATGTTTAAAGTAACACACCAATGGAACAAGTTAAAGACTTGTGTCGTGGGTAGTGCTTATCCGCCAGAGCTATTTGAATTCATAAAAGATGTTAAACTAAGAAATACTTTTGAAAAACTAGCCTTAGAAACAGAAGAAGATATACGTATACTTGTAAACTTCCTAAAATCATTTGGTATCAATGTAGTGAGACCAAGTATGCCCAAGACGTTTGATGAGTTCAAAATAGCAGACGGTTACATAGCACCGCCGATATCCGCTAGGGATTTCATGGCCATGATAGATGATAAACTCTACTACCCAGGACTACCAAATGTGAATCATGCATGGATGGAGTTTACTGACGAGTATAATTTAAATCCTAGTAATAAACTCAATGAACAGTCTAGTAAACATTGGCTCGAGTTTCAAAAACAAGACAAATACATTTTTGATAAGAAAGTAAGTTTCTATAAGGATATATTCACCCTTGCATTACAACAAGGCAACGAGGTTGTAGCAAGTCCAATAGACTACATGAACTCATCATTTATCACAAGGCTCGGAGATAAGATGATTGTTGGCACACAAAATTATCATGACAACCATGATAGTATTAAAAAAACATTTGCAAAGATGTTTCCAAACAAAGAAATTCATATAGCATCCAGTGAAGGACACTCCGACGGTTGTTTTACACCCATTACTGAAGGACTAATCATATCTGCCTACGAGGCAATTGACTATAAAAAAACTTTCCCCAATGCTGAAGTGATTACTGTGCCACCCGAGATAACATTAAAGGATGACAAATTCAAACAACAAATGCTGACAGCAGAACATAAATGGTTTTTAGAGGGCATGGAAAACAACAAAGACCTTGTTGACATGGTTGATTATTATTTTAATAATTGGATAGGCGATGTCAACGAAACGGCTTTTATGGTAAACATTTTGATGCTTGACGAAAAGAATGCCCTGTGCAGTACAGACAACAAGCAGGTAAGAGAAGCAATGAAAAGGCACGGAGTAGAGTTACACATCACTCCGTTTAGGCATAGGTGGTTTTGGGACACAGGCATTCATTGTCTAACTCAGGATCTGGACAGAGCATAATATGGAATCAGTAAGAAAATTTGAAAGAGATATTGCAGACTTTTATGGTGCACCTTATGCCGTAGCCACAGACAGTTGCACCCATGCAATAGAACTTTGTTTGAGATATAGACCCCCGGCGCCCGGTATAGAATTGACTGTTCCTTCCAGGACCTATATCAGTATTCCTTTCACACTAATGAAGTTGAATGTTGATTGGGAATTTATAGATCAAGTCTGGCAAGATCATTACTACATAGGGGGCACCAATATCATAGATGCCGCAGTGTTTTTCAAAGACGGAGGTTATATCAAAAACACTTTCATGTGTTTAAGTTTCCAATTCAAAAAGACATTGAGCTTGGGTCGTGGAGGTGCGATCTTGTGTGATAAGCTAGAAGACTACAAACAATTAAAAAGAATCTCCTATGATGGTCGTTCAGATGATTCTCCTTGGATGGAGCAGAATATCACACAGATAGGATATCATTATTACATGACGCCCGAGACTGCCGAACTGGGATCAGCCAAATTAAAAACTGCTGTTGCTAAACCAAGACAAGGCAGTGAGGACTATCCATATCTTCCAAGCATGGAGGTGTTTAAATCCAATGACTAATCAAGATAATAAATTTGGCACACATTGTAAGAGAACCCATGTACTATCGCAAATCTGTAAAGAGCACATTATCTTTGAAGACACACAGTCGGCTATCGATTTCTTTTACACCAAGGATGCACAGGCAGTAATTAACGAATGTTGTACAGAACTAGAGTGGCAACTGCAGACAGATCACAATGGTAACAAGACTAAACTTAAATTTACCATGGCTTTTGGTACCAAAGGCATACCAGGTATTGCTCCCGAGGACGATTGGGCAGGACTATTCAACTCGAGAAAAGACAAATTACTAGGCGAAAACAACTGGGGTAGAGGTTATAAAAGTCAACTGTTACTCACTGATCACTTATTTTAAGCCATAGTCACAAAAAAAGGGCGACACAATTAAGCACCGCCCTTTTAAATTAGATATTAATTACGCAGAGTAATTGATAACTTTTCTTCCAGACTTTTTAAGTAATGAAATAATGTTTGATTTCATTGTTAAAGCAGAGTTCTTAGGTGCAACACCTAATACTTCTACTGTAAAGTCTAAACCTTTTGATAACAACTTGTTAGTAGCTGTTTTTCTTGCAGTGTTTTTTACTGCTAGGTTTTTGAACTTGATTTTACCGCCGTGTACTTCACCGTTTACTTTGTAAGTAGATGCCGGTTCCGCAAATACACCAATTTGCTTCGCTCTTGATTTGAAGTTTCTTGTGTATACAACGTATTGTGTTGAGTTAGCCATGGTTTTTTCCTTTTTAGTAGATGGAAAAAGTGTATTGAACATACCTTTTAGCATATTGTGTCCTTTTCCTTTATTGTTATTACTGGTTACGTAACTCTGGAGTTTCAATCTCTGTTATCCTACGTTCCATGTTTACAATTATATACTAGAACGTGTAAAAGGTCAACCTTGGCCAAAAGTCGTTGTTTATGCGACTAATTGTCTTTGTAGTCTGGTACCGCGAATAGATCAATGCCCTCGTCCAGCAGTTTGTTGGCCTCATCCTTGGTTGTGGTGCCATAGAACTTTTGATCTCTCTTGCCCTTGGACGCTTTCCTAGCCTCCTTGGCAAAGTTCTTACCAACATTCTGGAAGTCTTTCTTAATTTTCTTGTTAAGTTTTCTCAGTATCTGTTCAGCACTCTCGCCCATTACCATGTAGTCCTCAGGCTGTGCTTTACTTTTGGAAGTCTTCACGTTTGGTGCCATGATTGCCTTATCTACTGCTGTGCTATCGCACATGGGACAATTTATCATGCCCTTGTTCTTTTGTTTTACGTATGATTTGCTGTCAGGAAACCATCCTTCAAACTGGTGTGTGCATCTGCATTTTAATTGATATTTTATCATAATAATATTTACATTATATACTTGACTAATAAAACTGTCTACTATAATATATCTGTATGGCACTTAATGTTACAGGATATACAAAAGGCAGACCTAAGAAAACTTCGCAGGGCAATAATAAGAGTAGAATTAAATTAAGCTCTATGAATAAGCACAAGAAGAGATCTTACAAACCCTACGCAAAGCAAGGCAAGTAATGAATATTACTGACCAGATCAAGGCCCTAGCAGTGGCCATAGAAGACAAGGATAACACAATAAGAAAGTTATCGGCAGAGCTTGGCAACCTGGAAGTGCAAAATGCAGACTACTCTCAGATAGTACAAGAATTATCAGACAAGTTAAAACTGTATGAGAAAAAGTACGGGACTGTGTTTAAGAGTTCATCATGATAAAGACCTAGGCTCAGATTCATAAAGTTGTTTGACAATGAATAATAATTACTTGCATATATTTGTTGTAACGCTCCACAAGAAGTTCACAACAATCCCGCATAGTCATTGACTGCGGAATCCAAATCACATATAATAATCAAAAACAAACAGGAGAAACGTATGAGTAAAATAATATTAGTTGTTGCAGGAATATTATTCATGGCAACCTCTGCACTAGCAGACTACACAATCTATCTTCCCACTAAACCAGGTTCTGGATTAGACCAATGGGCACAAGTAGTAATAAAAGAACTTAAGAAACACGTGGATGGCGAAGTCAAGTCAGTTCATATTCCAGGAGCAAGACACCTAATAGGTATGAACAAATGGAACAAGGACAACAGATTTAAAGAAAACGCAATCACAGTCACAGGTGGTACTACAACCGTCAACACACTTGTGAAAACAGGTGTAGAGTATGACTACAGAAATTGGGACGCAATCGGAGTGCAGTTGCTAGACATCTTTGTAGGCAAGAGAAAAGATTGGGATCCAAAGAACGGCGGCATGGTATTCGGAAACGACCACGCGGCAGGTGACGTTACAGGAATGGTGCTTATGTACTGTGGTAACCTTGACGGCAAGATCGCATCATACAAAAAATGTGTAGACGAAGACATGAAATATGTCAAGGGTGTTAATGACAAGCAAGGTACATTGATGTTTGCTAACGGTGAGTT
>Ga0209535_1002105_pt1 | contig 13053 bp, 21 predicted proteins | sample LinPmetageLP28_FD_184041 | JGI IMG/M metagenome (GOLD analysis project Ga0209535, IMG submission 184041) | Marine viral communities from the Pacific Ocean - LP-28 (SPAdes) (version 2) | ecosystem: Environmental > Aquatic > Marine > Oceanic | place: Pacific Ocean | collected 2009-08-22
AAAAAGGACCCGCAGACAGCGGAGCCGAAAGCGTCAGACACCTCTGACGCTAAACCAATCTTATTATCTTTGTTAGTCATACTAGTTATTATTATTATTATAGGTATATGTTATCTATGTTATATGTTGGGCTATAGCATCATTAGCCTTGGGCTATAGCATCAGGCGCGTACCTTTTTGAGATGCGCATCTTCCTTGTATGGTTGCGTCCCATTTTCTGGACGATGCCTCGTTTTACCAGTCGGCCAATCAATTCCTGGACGTAATGATCAGACAATCCAATGTCTTCTCCAATACGCTGGTTAGAAGCGAAACAGCCATCCGGCCACCCACCGATATATCCGGCGAGTAGTGCCTCGGCTGGACCGAGGTTTCCCCTGAGAAGCGTGACTGGAACCCAGACACCCCTCATCCGAACATCTCCAGTTCTATCTTATCCTCCTGGTCTTTGATCCACTTGGAATCAATGATGTCGAAGGGAACCTCCTCCCCTTTTAGCCAGACAGCTCCTATCTCCATGTAATGGATGCCTCTGCTCTTTCCTGCCTCCACCGCAAACTCCCATTGGCGGCCCCACTCATCCTCGTATTGGTATGTCATCACCACCACACTAAGCACACTCCCCTACGTGTCAAACATGTTACCTCCATTTTGTATTCTTACAGTAAAGCACCCGAACCCCGAGTGTTAAGCACACTCCCCTAATGGCCCCCGGCACACCCGCCCGATTTTTGAGCCAAAAACGACTCGACAAATGGGGATATCAGAATGTCTAATGACCCCATTAGCATTGCTTATCCTTTCAAAAACGATCGTTTTTTCCTCGTGTATCAGCCGATCGGCGTCATGATTTTATATGATGACTAATAATGCACCAACAACACAAGCCGCCCCGGCGGCCTACGCAACAAGCGCCTTGCGACTTCGCAACGCTTCCAATCCACGGTACCGACTTGATCGGAGCCGCCCGGTAAAGATTTACCGGAACCTATCTAGCAAATGCTTTTCTGTCATGCAGGATTCTCTAGTCAAAGCCCACGTTGACGCCGTCGTTCTTTCAGACGTCATTTGGAGGGTTGGCCAGGCTGGCCGCCGCCGTGTGATTCGGGAGAAATCTAAGAACGTCCACGCCTTCGCGATTGGAACCATCACCAGCCGATTGATCAGCCTCCGTGCCGAGTGGGTCCACTACAACCCTTACCTGGACACCCACTTTAACGTGGTTCGAGACGGACGGCCTTTTCTAGTCCGCAAGTCAGCCGCCGCCCATTTTGACGTGAACCGGGGCATGGCCTTGGCAGTGTTCGGGAAGGAGGCGGACGCATGAAGACGGTCATGCTATGGGGAAGAACCCTAGAAAAAAAGTGGGAAGCAAAGAACCCCGCAACCATAGAAGCAGTCTTGGCCCGAGTGACAGAAGAACGACCCGCTACCGCTTACAGAGGTCTTTGCTACGGCCTCGAGGATGACGGAACCGTATGGCATATGGCCGCCAAAAAAGGCGAAGGTTTCGAGGAAGGAGTTGCCAATGTTTAGCCGCGACCAGCCCGAGATAGAAAACCACATGTTCGAAAGCCCGGAAGGGTTTGTTGACTCGCTGGAATTCGTTTTAACGACGATACAAGCCGGACTATCGACTTGCAGACGCCAACGCCGACAGATTGCCCGGGATGGCTTGCAAGCCGCTTGCCTTTGGGGAAAAAAGGCGGACGGGTTGAAATACGGACGAGAACACGCCGCCTACCTCATGCCGGAGTTTAAACGCCTCAGAAGCCGCCAGTCGACCGAGGAGGCCGTAACGCTTGCGACATCGATACCATGCCTAGGATTACCCAAAGCCGGTTTTCTTTGTCAATTGATGGGATTCGACGTTGCTTGTCTCGACGTTCACAACCTACGCCGCGAAGGTTTGCCTTCCACGTTCGTAAAGCTGAATAAAAAAGCTCTGCCCGCCACCCAACGCAAACACGTTGCCAGGTATGTCGAATATTGCCAGCGAGACGGATCAGAAAAGTGGTGGAATAGTTGGTGCGAACATGTAGCCGGAAACCGCCAGAACCGCAAACTACCGACAGCGGACGCAATAAGCCGCTTCCACGTTGACGCCGTGAAGATGGAGGTTGGACAATGAGACGACCACCAGAGGAGGAGAACGAGGCCGCCCTCATTGTCGGCCTTTGTCTCATCGCAGCGCCGATCCTGTTTATCATCCTATTACTAACCGGAAATTAAAACCAATGACTAAAAAACCAATGACTAAAACACAATACAGCATAGCAACCCCAAGAGGAACAAAGAAAACGATCGACGGGTATTCCTTTAATCACGAGTCAATCGAATTTGGGGTAGACCACCGAAACAAAAAAGAGTGGATAATCACCGAAATCGAATGTGGGCGAACGATCGGAGCGAAGCCCGGCAAGACACGATTGCAAGCAGTGAAGCACTTGGCGCAGCACTTCGAAAGGCTTGCCATCCTGCACACCGACCCGATAAAGCGAATCCGCGACGCAGTGAAGACTTGCGGACCCGTTGACGACTTGCCGGAAGACTAGCCACCGCCCCGAACCGAGCCGCAGCCCGCCAAGGTTGCGGCTTTTTCGTGGCCGGATATTCGAATCGGATGCATCCCCCAAGCCAAGCGGAAAGCCATCCCCCACGCGAGGCACCCGGCGCCGCCGCTCACGACCGCAGCACCGACCAACCAAAATTTCCCTGCGGGGCTTAGCAGAGATCGCTCCGCTCTCAGCAAGGGGAACCTTGATGCACCGTATCCCGACCTCACACGACACGAGCAAATCCAAGGAGGGGGGGGGTCTACTTCCGCAAGCACAGTTTCTTACTACTCATCAACAGCCCCAGAAAAAATTATTGACTTCATAGCCCCCATACAGTACCCTGCCAGAGTGGGGGAAGATAAAGCAGCCATAAAGCACGAGTTACTAGCATCCATTGAAGAAGAACTCCGTAGAGCGGAGGCTGCTGCTCCCCCGCATGCCAAGCTCCTTGAGCGGTACAACCCGGAGAAGGCAGCTCGCATTCTTTTCCTCCATGCTCAGGGGAAGTCCCAAACCTGTCTGACCAAGAAGTATGGCTTCGACAGATCTACCATCATACGTATCATCACCACATATGCGGACCAGCTAGGCAGATGGCGTGAACTTGGGGGTCAGCTAGCTTCCTATTCCTACCTAAATATTGCTAGCCTGGAGGAGGACATGATTGATAGTGTGCGTGATGGAATGGATAGTGGTGAGCTAAAACCGACGTTCAAGGACATCAAGGACATCTCCATCGCTAAGGCAAACAGTAGCCGGGAGGCCATGCTAGCTCGTGGGGAGGCAACGAGTATCAGTCGTGAAGAGAAGGTGTGGACGGACGACGACTACAAGAAGCTCATGGAGCAAGCACGTAACCAGATGGCTGATGAAGCTATACCTGCGGAGGTAGTAGATGAGCGGGAAGGGTAGTAGAGATAGAACTAACAATCGTGCTGCGTACGGAAAAGCGTACGACAGGATATTCAATGGCACTTTTAATGGGGGTAAAAACATCAACCAAGGTGTTTTTAATGGGGGTAATACAGATTCGACGAAGGTGTCACCACTTTCGGACGTGGGTGCAACTCCCACTTCCTCCACCATAGAAAAACAATCATTTGCAGCACCGCCAATAAGGCATGGAATACGTAAGATCATTGAGTAATATGAACAAAAACATGCAGCTTGTCCAGAAGTCCTTGGACACCATTGTCCCAGAATGGGAAACTGTGATGGTGGCTTCCATTACCGACAATGGGTTTGAATATGACATATTTAACAAGGTGGATAGTGAGCATTTCCAAGAAAACCTAGCTGTGTTGTTAGCCCTTGTTGCGAAGAAGTCTCAACAGGAGTTGCAGAACATTGATTGGATAGATGATTAGTTTCACTGAACATCCATTCCTGGAAGTCCCTACAGCGGAGGAGATAGTTTGGCTATACGACAACAACCTTTCACTGCTCAAGAAGCTTCACAAAGCCCATGAGGGGCGTATAGAGGCAAGCGTTAGCGATCCCATACGTCATGGCTTTGATTTGCCTGGTTGGGAACGCATCCGCGATGGATTGAACACCCATAACGAGTGCTTGGCTCTTGGGGGTAACCGATCGGGTAAGACCACTGGATTTGCCAAAATAGTTATGGAAGCTGTCACTGAAAACATGGATGGTCATGTTGTATGCTTTAGCCAGAATGAGGACACCTCCATTAAGGTGCAGCAAGCGGCCATATGGGAGATGATGCCCAAGGAGATGAAGAAGAAGACCAAGACCATTGATGGGTATATCAACTTCTCCATGCAAAACGGGTTCACTGGTAAAAGCTTCATATTTCCGGACACCCGAACCAGGGTAGATTTTAAGACATACACTCAGTACAGCAACAACCAAACCATCCTTGAAGGTTTTGAATATGGATTTCCGAACCCGGACGGCATAAACATTGGAGCATGGTTGGATGAATATTTGGGTGATTCGGCGTTGGTCAACACTCTTAGATTTCGTTTAGCTACCAGGGATGCCGTAATGGGTGTAGGGTTTACCCCTATAGATGGTTACACTCCTTTCATCTCTGACTACCTGAAGAATGCCGAAACACTAGAAACTAGGGAAGCAGCACTACTGGAGGACCGAAATGTCCCTGTGCGTCAATACAGCCCCTCTAGGGATGCTTCCATTGTCTATCTTCATTCGGATGAAAACCCGTTTGGTGGGTACGAGCGTATAGCAAAAGATCTTAGGGGAAGACCAAATGAAGAAATATTGGTCCGTGCTTATGGTGTTCCGGTGAAAAGCATGACATCTCTCCTTCCATTATTCAACACTGAGGTAAATGTGTTGAGTGATAGTAAGGAGAACAAGTATGGAATGAGGTTTCCTGACGTTTCTGACAAGGCTAGATACACCACATACCAGGTAGTTGACCCTGCTGGTGCCAAAAACTATGTATCAATATGGGCTGCGGTGGATGATAGAGACAATGTTTACATCTGCCGTGAGTGGCCCGATTGGGACACTTATGGAGAATGGGCGGAGTTTGGCGATCCTAAGTGGAAATTTGGACCTGCCTCAAAGAAGCTGGGTTTGGGCATAGGTGGATATGTAGATTTATTTGAACAAATTGAAGATGAACTAGGAGTGGAGGTATTTGAACGTATAGGTGATAGTCGTTTTTTTGCTCAACAGAATGAAAACAACGAGGACTTGTTTATGGCATTTGAGGAACACGATTTCATATTCGTTCCGTCCGATGGTCGGATGGAAGAAGTGGGTTTGTCTGCTCTTGATGAGTGGTTCAATTACAACCCTAATGAGCCGATAGATCAGGCCAATCGGCCCAGATGTTACATTCACGAGAGCTGTCGCAACTTGATTGATAGCCTCATCAACTACAACTCAAAGGGAAAAATGGACGAACCCTTAAAGGATTTCTTTGATGCTATACGCTATTTGCGAATGGCGAATAGTGGCGAAGGTCCAGTCCACGTAACCGCTCGCGATTTGGCAGTGACTCGTCGAGCTATGGGAGGATATTAAATGAAGATAAGACTAAGTGAAATAGCTCGGCAAGGGCATTATGTTTGGGATGAGTTATTGTCATTGGCCAAGGAAAAGCTGTCCGATGATATGATAACTGGTGTGGGTAAGAACACTTGGATTAGTGAGGAAGGCCAAGATATTCTGGCAGATGCTGTTGATGTTCCCGAGGCCACTCCTGTCCATTACAGAGGACAGGTGATCAAGGTGGCTCCAAATAAGAAGTATGTATACGCTTACATTAGGGAGAATAGGATGAAGGTTCCTGTACTTGTCCCGAAGAAGTTGGCTCACAAGCTAGTTGGGAAAATCATTTTGATAGAAGCTATAAAGGATGTCAGTGGCACGTCTTACAGGTACAGAAGAGCGTAGGCTTGATTCGTTGGTTCTATGTCGTAGCTGGCAGTCTGAACAAATCGATCGACTTCTTGGCTGGGAGGTTTGGAAGGCTTTCGCTACAGGAAATTGGCATGCTGTTATGGATCCCATTGATTTTTGTGATAGAATAGGGGTAAACAAAAACTACACCCAGGTAGTCGTAGAGAGAATCTGCGAAAAAGCGAAACACATTTAACATGGAAACAGACTATTCCAAAGCCATTACATATGTTGCCAAGGAGCCAGACATCGAGGCTTTACGTCAAGCATACCAAACTACAGACAGTGATTTGGAGTCGTACTACCACTTATGTCGCACGTCTTACGACGATCGCCGCAACTGGTGGCCTGGGAAAAGTCGTGACTTACGTAAGCATGGTGCTGACGCATTTCCCTGGGAAGGTGCTTCTGACTTGGAAAGCCATGTTATTGATGAGCGTGTTACCCGGCTAGTATCTTTATTCATGTCTGCCCTCAATCGGGCAAACATCCAGGCTTTTCCTGTTGAAGTGTCTGATGTACCGAGAGCTAAGGTGGTAAGTAACTTCCTGAAGTGGATGACTACATCGGGATACATTCCACGTTTTAAGCGTGAAGCGGAGCTGGCGGCCAACTACTTTTTGGAGCGTGGCGTGATGATCACCTATTGTGGGTGGTTGATGGAAGACCGCACCTTCAAGCAAAAATTTGACATGCAGCGGATTGCCGCTGCCGATCCCAACCTAGCCCAAATGATATTGGATGGCACTCAAGATGATGAGGTGGTTATTCAAATGCAGGCGGTAATTAAGGTGACAAAGAAAAATGCACGGAAGGCCATGAAGGACTTGCGGGAATTTGGTATGGCCGAAGTTCCCACCGTAAGGAGGCAGATCAATGCACCCGAAGTAAAGACATTGGCTCCCGATGGCGACTTCATTTTTCCTGCATATGTTACAGATCCCCAACGCTCGCCATATTGTTTTTGGCGTACCTACTACACTGCACAAGAGTTGCAGAACAAGGTGATTACAGATGGGTGGGATGAAAATTTCGTGGAACACATAGTCTCTAACTTCTCTGGAGTAAACATAAATTCCTTGGAGAGGGAACAGGAGGGAAGGCGAAGCATATCAGCAACTGACGATGCTTATGAGGCCGAGGAACTAGTAGAAATAATACATGGATACCAGAGATTGATCGATGAGGTCGACGGGTCAGAAGGGATCTATGAGACAGTGTTCCACGAATCTTTTTCAGGCGATAAGGGATTGGGCATACCGGGGTATGCTAAGTTTGAGTTGCTCAATGGGTATGAGGATTACCCTGTCGTAGTCACACGCTTTAGCGAGGATACTAAGCGTTTATATGACACCATGAATGTTCCATCGCTTCTGCGGGGAATACAGAGTCAGGTGAAGGTGGAACGCGATAGCCGCATTGACAGCAACAGCTTGTCCACCCTACCTGCTGTTACGCACCCGAAGGGACGTAAGCCCGAAGAAATTGGACCTGGTAGATTTATCCCGGAAGTAAGGGCTGGAGAAATAGGGTTTATGAAAGGACCATCTTTCAATTCTGGATCGGTTGAGATGGAAAACAACCTCCAGAGTCAGGCCGATCGCCTGGTTGGGCTTGATGAGGAATCTCCCCTATCCGGAGTGAGGCGTCAATTTTTGGTAGACAAATATTTGCAGCACATGGCCGAGGTAATATCATTGTGCTATCGAAACTTCCAAAGATTTGGAAAGGATAAAACATTCTTCAATGTCACCGGAGTTCCCGATCCTCAGATGTTTAGCAAAGGCAACCCTGACGAAAACTTTGATGTTACCATTAGCTTTGATGTTCTTAATGCCGATGGTGATAAGCAGGAAGCCAAAATGAATCAACTACTTTCCTTAGCCCAAATGGATAGGAATGGCCGTATAGATATGGACAAGCTCCTATCTGCAATAGCTTCTTCCATCGATCCCGTGTTAGCGGATAGTATTATGATGCCAGTAGAAGCGGCACAAGACAAAATGTTAAAAGATATTACCGATGACTTATCAAAAATTTATGCAGGTATTGAAGTTCCAGCAAGGCCGAGTGGTTCTCAAGCGGCTCTTCAAATCATTCAGCAATATACGCAGCAACCGGATGTTCAAGAGCGTTTGCAGCAAGATGAAGCGTTTTCTGCCCGTCTTCAAAAGTATGCTGGCCAGTATCAGTTTGCTATGCAGCAAGCTCAAAATGCGCAAATAGGCCGCATTGGGACGCAACCAGCCCAAATGGGCGAGGTACAAACCCAAGAAATGCAGCGGTGATAGCTCTGCTATTCGCCTCCATACTATTTGTTGATATGCCAGATAATAAAAGCACATCGGAATACGGAAAAGATCGGGAACAATTCCTGAACTTAAACAAGATGGCCAAGTCGGTTAGAAAGTACTTTGGTAGAAATCCTGTGGTGGAAGCCGCCATTTATGGAAACTCGGGTGTAGAAACTGGAAACAGTTTTAAGTACGACCAAAAGCAATATGGTGGTGGTGGAGGATATGGTGTTTTCCAATTTGATTTTCACAAAAAATATTACCGGGAGTATCTGGAAGAGGAAGGCTTGACGGATAACACGGATTCCCAGGTGAGATATGTTTACGAAAACATATACGGGAAAAAGCAAAACATTATGGGAGCCGGAAATGCCAAGAAACTCAGAGAGGCATTCCAATCTGATGATCCAGAATTTGTAAGCGATAAGTTTATGGAAATATTTCTTCGTCCAGGAAAACCGCATCGTGATCGTCGTGTAGATCTTTCCAAGAAATACCATAAACAAATAGTAAAGGCATATGATGATGAGTCCGGAGAATGATGTAGCTTTTCTTTCAAAGTATGAGCATTTTGCTCGCTTTATAAACATCATAAAGCAACGACGAGAATCTTCCATCTCTCGGCTGCGAGGGTCTTCACCCGATGAGGTGATGCAGATATCTGGAGAAATTTCGGCATACGACGACATCCTCCAAGATTGCAACTACGAAGATCTGCTAAAAAAATGGCATGCCCATGTGGAATGAGCTGTTTCGCGTGATATAATCACGGTTCGCCATCGCTGGCGTAACAAGCGGAAACAGTAAAACATATGAGTGAAGGAGTCGAGGCGATCGCTGATGCCTCTCAAAACACAGCGGAAAACACCAATATATCTGCGTCTGATTTTGAAATTAGACGTACCAGGCAAATGGAAGAGCAAGTTGCTCCACCTGCACCTGAACCGGAGGCCGAAGAGTCTTCCATTCCTGAGGATGTTGAGACTGAGTCCCAACCCCAGGAGGAAGAAGAAATCCAAGGCCAGACAAATGTTCTTTCAAATATCGACTTGGATAATTTATCCGAGACGGAAATAAAGCAACTTTCCGAGGCATTGTCCAGTCGGGCCGTTGATCGTTTTGGTCAACTCACCGCAAGGGCTAAATCTGCCGAAGAGAAAGCGAGAAATCTTGAGGATAGCTTAAAGACCCAGCAAGAGCAGGTACTTTCGGCCACTTCTGAAATCGAGAACAATCCCTACCAAGACCTAAAGAGCGTTAAAAACATCCAAGACAAAGCCAAGGAGATCAATGATGTGATCGAATGGGCTGAGGATGTTTTATTTGAGTCTGCTGACTATGGCCCCAATGAAGAGGTGACTGAGTCAAATGGCGAATCAATGACGAAAACACAGGTCCGTGAAGCGCTGAAACAAGCCAGGAAGTCTCGTGATAAATACCTACCGGATCAATTCCGCACGGTAAAGAAAGTGGAGGATGCTACTAAGCTACGTCAGCAATATGGGCAAAAGGCATTGAAGGAGTTTAAGTGGCTAGGCGATAAAGAAAGCAATCAAACTAAACAGTTTGTTCAGCTTGCCAGCCAACCCGCACTCCAAAAAGCCTATGACCAAAATCCTGATTTAAGCTGGCAGTTGCCATACCTATTGGCTCATTCGATCAATAGTATGTATGGCGGCAAATCAAAGCCACCCACAAATGCACAAGATGCATTCAAGCCATCTCCGCCAAAAAGTCCGTCTCCGGCTGGAGCCAAGTCCGATAAGTCTGAGGACAATTCGTCCAAGGCACTGAAAGATTTGTCATCAAGGTTTAAGGAATCTGGTAACAAAGACGACTTCCAGAAATTACGAGAAGCGCGGTGGTCGCGCCATCTCACCTAACCTGAATACTTAAAATGTCACTATCAAATACATACGATACAACTAATCCGGGTTCGGCTGTTTCCAATAGAGAAGATCTTAGCGATGTGCTAACCATCTTGGCTCCTGAAGAAACTCCGGTCCTGTCCTCCTTGCCAAAGATCGCTGCCACTGGCACGTTCCACGAATGGACTGTAGATTCTCTTTCATCTCCCACTACTGCGGGTATTGCTGAAGGAGCTGACGTTACCACTTTCACTGACCAGTTCAGTGGCCGCGCGCGTCTTGGAAACAACACCCAAAAGTTCCGCCGGGACTACATGGTCAGCGACCTCCAAGAGGCTGTTGATTCTGTTGGACCTGCTAAGATAGCCCAGGCTGAAGCCAAGGCAATTCGCGAACTCAAGCGTGACGTTGAAGCCACTTTGCTTTCAGCTAACGACAAGGCCGTAGAAGACGGAGCTGGTACTGTTTACAAGTTGCGTGGACTGGGAGATTGGATTGATTCCGCAGGACCGTCTGACGTCCCTGCTGCTTTCCGTACTCCCGCCGACAGCATTCATGCTACTGGTGCATTCACGGAAACTGCGATGAACAACATCATCACCTCCATCTATCGCGTAAGCGGCACGACCAACTCTTTGACGTTGGTTGCTGATACAGCTCTTCGCCGTATCATCAGCGACTTTGCTCGCCTTGACCCAGATGGTTCTGGTGCTGGAACTTCTATCCGCAACGTAAACTACAACGGCGAATCCGCTCAGATTAAGCTCTCTGTTGAGCTTTATCAGTCTGACCACGGTATCGTTTCTGTTGTCAACATGAACCCTGATTGCGCGCCTGATACGAGCAACAAGGATACTGGCTATTTTGTCAATCCTGAGTACGCTGGTATCGGAGAGCTAATCCCAATGGGCAGTTCTCGTCTACCTAATCAAGGTGGCGGAGAGCGTGGATTCGTTGATTGCGCGCTTACGCTCGCAGTTTACCATCCCGGCGCGCATGGTAAAATCACCGCAATCGCATAAGGAGATAAACTATTATGGCTATCGAATTAAAAAAAGTACAGAACATTGAAACCCTAGCATTGGGATTCAATTATGAAGCTTCTATTGACTTGTCTACGCTTGGCACGACCGCTGGTTCAGCGACTGCTGTAGACATTCAAGTTGGTGAAGCTGCTATGGCTGGCGGTATCTTCGGAGCTGCAATCATTGTTGACGAACTTGTCGTCGGAACCAGCATCTCGGATGCCACGATCGCCATCGGCGATGATGGTGACGCTGATGGTTTCGTTGACGAAGTGGACGTTTTCAGTGACAGCGGAAACTTGGGCAAAATGTTCGCCAACACTGGCGCGCTTGCTGTTGCAGGTTTTCACCTCGCTAGTGCTGTTGACCTCACCTACAATTTCACGGGTGAAGGACCAGACGTAGCTACTTCTGGGAAGATTCGTCTTCTTATGAAATACTACCCTACCGCAGGACAGTTGTTTGCATCGTAATTAATTAATTAATTATTTATTAAGGGAGGTTGGGCCAATCCTGGCCTCCCTTTTTTTGTAACCTTTTACATTTTAAAAATATGGACTCATCAAACCCATTTGGAAGAAAAATTATAGACTTAGATTTTGTAGATGTTTCTTCTCCTTTAACTCCAGCACCAAAGCGAAAGAAAAGAAAATTATCTTCTGATTTGCTTAATAAAAAATTAAACATAAAAGCCGAAAGAGGTTTTCATAAGGATATGAAAAAAGCATTTCCTATTGATTCATTGGAAGACCCAGTAGGTCGGTCTTCTCGTCGAAAAAGGCAGCACTCTCGAAGGGTTGGTATTCGGAAAGCTCAAGAAGAATTTAAGGCAGCAAAAAAATCTTCTAGAAAAGCAAATAAGTAATCAATGGAAATCATTACATCCCTTCCAAGGTATAGCGACGGAGAAATAAATCGAGCGTTCATGCGTGAGATTATGACCGGGTTGAAGTTCGAAAAAGAAACAGAAGAATCTCGAACTAACATTGCTAGAAAGGAAGCGGCAGAACTTAAAGGGAAAGAGCATCCTGTACTGGGAAAGCCAGTGGCAGTGATGCCTCCCCGAGAGTTTTTTAGGCTGACAAAGAAGTACGGAAACGACACCGTGCATTCTAAAGAATTTATACAAGATTATAATAAGAGGTTTAAGGACCTCTCACCTAATAACGCATAATGCAGGATAAAGCTAATAAAGACTTGTATGATTTGATATCCGCCTTGGCGGGTACATCAGATTTTACCATTGCTGAGAATGCTCATCTATTAGCTTTAGCAAACAGGCGGATGTACGAAGCGTACAACCGCACTCCGTACTGGGTAAGGTTTTTAACAACTGGAGAACAAAGAACCATAACAAATTCAATAGTTCCTTTTACGCAAACCAGTAAAACCGATATTGCGGAATTTATCAGAATACACAGAGAAGAACCTTTCCTCAAAAACTCAACTATTGAGTTTGAATTTTTCGTGGAAAGCGATGGCGCGCATGTAATGAACCTGACCACTGCGGATGCTACGAGCGTATACGTTACATACAAAAAACCAATCACCCTTCTAACCAGTTTAGACATTGATGGATCTGCATCTTTGAATGAAGTACCACAAGAATTTTTCTATTACATGGCACACGCCACATACGCTGATTTTCTCCGAATGGATGGACAACACCAGAAAGCTTCTTTTGAGGAGCAAATTGCTGAAAACTATCTAGGCGAAGAAATGGATAACCCCCAACAAGTAGCGAACAACAACACCGTAGGAAAGCGTTTTAGAACGCACGTATCTCAACAATCACGATAAATGAACTCAAGAACATCCAACTTATACATCGGGAACGCAAACCCGAACGGAACTTCAGAAAATCTATCAGCAGCAACCTCTGGTTCCGGAGTTTCTTTTGCTGCTTTTCATG
>Ga0209535_1002106_pt1 | contig 13052 bp, 18 predicted proteins | sample LinPmetageLP28_FD_184041 | JGI IMG/M metagenome (GOLD analysis project Ga0209535, IMG submission 184041) | Marine viral communities from the Pacific Ocean - LP-28 (SPAdes) (version 2) | ecosystem: Environmental > Aquatic > Marine > Oceanic | place: Pacific Ocean | collected 2009-08-22
AATCCTATGAAAGCAATAAGGTATGCTAACGAAGGTGCACGTAACCGGGCGGGAGTAGAGCTAACTCCTCTTAATGGGTTTGACGCATTCATGCAAGTCTTTGGGTTTACTAATGAAGATCTATCTAACCAGTATGAACGTAATAACACATTGAAGAGAGCGGAAAGAAAAATACTTGACCGTCGAAATGCATTGTTAACGGCGGCATTTTTATCTTACAGCACTGGTGATGATGATTCTTACGAAGTTGTTATGGATCAAATAGAAAAATTTAATGAGTCCGAAGGAGGTAAAAGAAATCCTATTACTTCGCGTACTATAAAAAGTTCTAGAAAAGGACGTGAAAGAGCAGTAGAAGAAAGTATGAACGGGGTTTCTATATCTAAAAAATATAGAGACTATCTTCAAAAAGAACTAGGTAGTTAAAAGGAGGCACACATGGACTTTAGTTTAATAATAAAAAAATCAGAATTAAAAACAATAGAGGACGCAATGGCATATTTAGCTAATCCTGTTCCCGCTAAATTGCCTCTACACTTAGAACATTTAAGCGAAGATAAATGGCAGTCAATTTTAATATTGTTTCGTCAATTACAAGATGAGCAAATGGACGCTACAATACATTAACCTATACGCCAAGTACGCACACCCATAAAATCTTCTTCTACTACTGCATAAGTTTTTACTCTAATTTTAGCTTTTTTAGCTCTGTTTTCAATTAAATAAATTAAGTTAGAACTCTTCAACGTAGGAATAAAAAAACTGTCCCCTACCTCCATAAACTCAAAAGGAAAAAGCCATTCGGGGTCATCATGCAATTGCATTCTTTAGCCCTTCAATTTTTTCAACTCCTAATGTACTTAGTTTAATTCTATAAACTGCTGTAGCAGATTTAGAGACGTCTTTCCAACCGGCATTCATACGCTGTTTAACTTTAGCTCCTACCTCTATTTCAATCTTAAGTAGTTTCATTTGATATACAAATTCTTTAGTGCTAATAGGAAGCTCTGCTAAATAAGAATCAAACTCTCGTTTAGAAATCCACATGGTGTCTTTATCATTATCTACTCGCATAGTAAGTTGTCTGTAAGGCTCATTAATAATTTTGCCATCTTGAAATGCTAAAATCTTATCAGTATTAGCGTCAATGTAATCTTGTAAAACTGATTCATAATCTACATTGTTAACCTTAACTACTTGATCTCGAATAGTAATCATCTCCCCCACAATAAACTTATAGATACGCTCTACATCAATATCTAAAATGTCTGCTTTGTTAACTATCTCCGCCGCAGTCATAGTTACCGATACAAGATTCTCATAAAAACGATATGCAGTATCATTACCAAAGTCCTCTACAAATTTATTTTCCCATTTAGTTAAATTAGTTTTAATGGCTTTTTCATCGCCGTATTCAAAAAGAGCGCGTACAAACATAGGACCGGCCCACCCATAGTGAGTGTTGAACTCATCAAAAATTTCTTTACCAAGTCTTGCGTTATCTATAAATGATTTAGGTTTTCTTACAGGAAACTCAATTAATCTAGCAGCTTCTCCATTAGGATTAGACCTAATAGTTTTTAGTTTGTCGTACAAAGAATGATTAGAAGTCATGATAGCTATTAAAGAGGCAGGCGCTTCATACTCACGTTCAGAGTTAGTAGAAGCTTGCATTTTAAGTTTAGCTTTACCTTGAGATACAGCTAAAATAAAGTCTGATAGTAAATAAGGATTTTTATTACCCACCTCGTCAAAACCAAACGGTATATTATGCAACGTTAGAAATCTTCCTTGTAAAGCATTAGAAGTCGTATTCATTACAGACAAGTTTTTAGGTTGACCCCAGATACTTAAAGCACTGTACAAAGCTCCTGTTTTAGCCGCACCTGATTCTCCAGTCAACGATATAGCTACGCCAGTAGTAGACGAATAGTCCATCAAGATAGACCCAAATCCACACAAGGTAGTAAACATATGCATCTCTAATCCATTTTGATTTAATTTTTGAGCAGCAGTTTTCCACCCCTCGTAAGTTCCACTGGTAGATAAGAAAGGAGCAACAGAGCGGGCTAATGCAGAGATAGGGGTAGTTTTTTCCGAACCATCATCTGATATTTCAGTATTGCCTATAACAAATGCAGTCTTGTCTTCATTCCAACCCATTTGATCATACATCACATCGTATTTGTTTCTCTTCTGCATGTCCTTAGCCCAGTCAATAAAGTATCTCATAATTAATTCCTCTTGTTGTTTACTGTCATAATATAGTCCATTACTTGTTAATGTTTTACGAAGTTCAGTAGGGTCATACACTACTTTCATTGGTAAAAGAAATTCTAGTAAGCCGTCGTGTGGATGTTTAACATGTATTACTAGACAGTTTCCATCAGAGGTACTGCGTACATGTCTAATAGCAATCATCTCATATTCATACACTATTAAATCATCGCTATAGGTTGTTCCTTTTTTATCTGTAATAGTAACTGTTTTATATAATCCGCCATCATTTTTTCCTATCCAATAACCACGCTCGTCCATGGAAGCCGGCAACCCATGAATCTTTTTAATAGGTTTAGGTAGCACTTCGCCTTGTAAGACAGGCGCTTTTTCAGACACCTCTAACTTAATGGGTACTTTAGTAAGTTGAATAGGAGATGTAATTTTTTTCCAGTGAGGACAACTAATACAAAGATCAGGTTTAGCAGAATTAAAGTCTACACAGGTGTGGGGTTTCCCCTCAGTAGACAAAGCTTTTTCTTCTGTTTCTTCATAGTTATAACCTGGATGGTCTTTAGATATAGTATGAATAACATCATCGCGGTCTACGCAGTTTTGAGCTAAAGATAATACCCTCCACCACACAGGTTCTTCAGAAGTTTTTACATTGTGTACATAGTCTTTAACTTGAGCACATCCTTTCTCGCCATCTTTAATACTTTCTATTAGAAAAGGTTTAAATCTGTTTTCAAAGTTTTTATATTTTTCTTTTATTTGTTCAGGAGTAAGGCCTGTTTTAACTATTTCTTCTAGCGGAACTTCTTCTGTGTACTTATCATTAATAATATCTACAATAGTATTAAGAGTATACTCTGGAGCATCTCTTAATATTAAAGTAGGTCTGGGTGGGTCTTGTTTATAATTGTTAGTTTCAGGACACCGCAGTAACCGAGCAGAATCTCCTGTTACAGTAGGATCAATTTTTAATCCCTGTTGTATACATAACCCTTTAAATCTATCTGCAACAAGTTTCCATTGATCTCTTGGCAATTGTGTCTTCAAAAACCAGTAAGCGTGTATCCCATTACCACTATTAACAACCGCAGGAAAAGGTAATTTTGTATGTTCAATAAATTTAGTAAGTGCGACTAAAGCTTCTTTCTGTGAGGGATAATCTTTAGTTTCCCCTACGTCCAAATCTACATATATTGATTTAACATATTTAGTATTAGCCGCTTTTCTTTCTTTGGTTTCAAACGTACTCATTGCAATAAAAGTATTTTTACTTTCTTTTGTATACTTGTGTATAAGATCTACCGCTTCTTCTATCGAGGCGGTGTATTCATGCACAAAAGACGGAGTACCGGGAGTGTTATAAGCCACGCAATATACTCCATCATCCGGCATGGCTTTGGTATAAAATTCTTTTAGCACATCTGTTCCTTTAATTTAGTTTAGGAATTATGTTAATCTCTAAAAATGATTTAGCTAACTTTTGATTAGCAAGAGGTAATTCTTCTGTTTGGTTTGCAAATTGCTCTGTCCAAACATCATTCAATGCCACTAAAAAAGTTTTAATTTTTTGGGTGTTCTTATCCCGCACTGGCGCTCCACGAAACCAATTGTGAAGAGTCATTCGCGATACCCCAAAAACTTTAGCAACCTCGGTCATAGGAAGGTCTGCATTTACACAGGCCTTCGCTAATTGAACTCCGATTCTATCACCATCTAAATTATTTAAATCTAATAAAAAATCTTGACTATATTTCTTAGGCATAAGCCCTCCTATTTAGTAGCCCACTGATTAATAATATCTGACAGATCGTCAGCCGGTTGTACATCAGGTTTAGATGGAGCGCGTACTTTAGGCTCTGCAGTTATTGCTTCTGCTGGAGCTGCTACTACTTCCGCCGGGGCTTCTGCTACTACCTCTTCAAAAGTTTCAGGAGCTTTATGTTCATACCCTACTTCTTCTTTAAATCCAAATCCTTCAGCTCCACCTGATCCACCTTCCACATATTGAATAACTTGAACTGCGCTTAGTCTTAAAGACACGCCGGCACCTATCATGCTAGTAAAATAAGGAGCAATTGTACCATTTACTTTTAACTCAGAGCCGCCCCAAATACTACTGTCTACCATAGGAATACCCTTAGCATCAAACACAGCAGGCTTGTACTTTGATTTAAACCTAAGCACAACATTGCCTGTAGGTTGTCCGGCATCATCAAGCTGCTCAAAGTATGGGGGCTTAGCTTTTTGAATGTCTTGTCCTTTAGCCTTTTTTGTTTGTTTGTCTACATTCTCTGCAAACACTTCATTAATTTGTTTCAGCAGTGGAATAGCGTCTGCTTTAGGAATAATAAGATCAACCTTATAAACTCCCTCTTCATTAAACTTGGTATCTGGTTTAGATAACCAAGGGTACTGTGCAATGCCTTTTGGCGTTGTAAATTGAATAAGCTTTTCAGCCATGGTAATTCTCCTTATGTTGTTGGTTTACGTACAGTTATTTTAAACTCTCTCATCGTACTAATTCCAGGAGGTAATCCTTCTTCTCCCCTCGTGCTTAAAAACTCTTTAAAGTTTGTCTGACTAATGCGCTGTTGAAGTAACTCCAACGCTTGGTTCTCAAGGACATACTGCTTAAAATTATCCCAATCACCACAGACATAGTTCTCTTTTAAAGACTTAATAATCGTGCCGTTCTCGGTACGCAATGTTTCCGCACCAATCTCATTACAAGTTTCTAACATTGCTTCCTCTATCCTATTTAACTGGTCTTTGAAAACACTGTCTTCTTGTTCATACTTCTTAGATAACTTTTCTCGTTCTCGCCTGATAGCAAGATAAGTAGTTACCATATCATTTGCTTTTATTTCGCTCATAGTCCTATCTCCTCTCTATATAAATCAACTAAATTCATATGCCTATCTACCTTACCTTGTAGCATGGCATACAGCTTTCTTTCAATATCAGACCCTTGAAGATGAACAACTGTCATCTTGTTCTTCTGGCCAACTCTATCTATCCTCGCAATACATTGGAGATAAACTTCTACACTCATAACGGGAGACCAAAATACTACCGTGTCTGCTCGTGTAAGTGTGACTCCATGTGAGGCAGACTGAGGTTGTATTACCAACGCTCGTGGATCGTCTGCGTTTTGAAACTCTTTAATAATCTGTGTACGGTTGTGTGCTGATACGCTCCCATTAATAATGGCAGTCGTAATACCTTTTTCTTCTAAGTGGTTTGCTACTATATCAATAGTGTGCCGATAAGGTACAAAAATTAATATCTTATTTGAGGTCTCGTCAATTACTTCCATGAGTGCATTGAGTCTAGGTCTTACATCAAACTCAACTACCTTGCGGTCATCAGTATACACTGCACCTCCAGATATTTGTAATAGCTTAGTCATATTAGCTGCTGCATTTACAGATGTTATCTCTTCCCCCGCCGCAGTAATTAGCATCTCCTTCTTCAACTCTTTATAATAATTTGCTACATTTTTTACTAATGGAACTTCTCTTGTTTGATAAGTCACTTCAGGTAAATCTAAGCAATCATTCTTAGCAAATCTAATAGCCGGTTGTAATACTGAATACACTGTGTCTTCACTCGTAGACTTGGGTATCCACTTAAAGCGTGTTATTTGATTCATTACTTTGTCCCGCCATGCTGATGAAAATTTAGGCACCTTATGTGGCGCTACTAATCTTGCTAACCCGTATGCATCACATGGAGATTGTGAAGCCGGAGTTCCCGTCAACATCCAAAGTCTTGTGTGTGGCTGTAAAATTTTGTTTAATGTTTTCCACCGAGTTGTAGATACATTCTTGTAAGCGTTAGCTTCATCTACTACAATCAAATCAAAGTTTGCATCTATAATGTCATCTTTTACAATCCGTACACCGTCGTAGTTAATAATAACAAACTCATATCTAGTGTTATTAATAATGGCCCTACGATCTGCGGCAACGCCATAAGCTACTCCGGGCACTCGGTGTATACATGTATTGTATATATCGTTCTTCCAAGCTGAAGTCATAATAGATAGGGGGCAGATAACTAATACCCTTTTAATAACTCCAAGATTCATTAGGTAATCTGAAGCCCACAACACACTAGAAGTTTTACCAGTACCGGCTTCGTTAAAACAAAAGGCACGCTTGTTAATACTTAAGAATTCAGAGGTAACTTTTTGATGGTCAAAAGGAACCCATCGACCTGTGTATTTATAGTCTTGAGTTATAGGTGAGGGTAAGGCTTGTTTAAATGTAACTATAGAATTTAGCTGCGTTAATTCATCAGGACCCCAATGAATAAGTAGGTCAGTTAAATGTTCTCTTGTGTCTAAGACTTTTGTTTTTACTACCGTTGTTTTAATTCTATCAACAAGATCATTAGGCACTGTAATCTTTAAAGCTTTGTTATCAATTAGTTCCATGTGTTTCCTCTCTAGTGGAACTGACAGTATAATTTATACTTTAATACAAGTCAAGATTAAATTTACTTTTTATTTACCAGCAAGATATTGCCTGTTTTTTATTGTGCCATCAGAGTTTCTGGCAAACGAACGATTCTTAGATTTAGATTGAACAGTCACACCGTCTTTATTTCTACCACCTTTAGATAAAGGTTTCTTATGAGCAATATCTTTTCCTTCTCGCTTATCTGCTACACCATTCCCATTTGCGTCTCTACTTTTTTTATCCATAGCTCGACGAGCCTTTTGGCGTTCCATGCGTTTCTCATGTTCGCCTCTTGCTTTTTGTTGCTGATACTCTTTCTTGTGAGGTCTTTCTTTGTTGACGTATGGCATGATAAGTTACCTTCTTGCTCCAATTAATAAATTCATTCACTGTCATGTCTCCTCTAAAAGAGTTGACAGCTCTACATACAAGCTGAATGTTTCGTCTATTATACACCCCTCCGGCAAAAATACGGTCAATACTTGCGTTAGTCTTAGAAGTAACTCCCCGTATCTTTTCACATGTAAGGGGCATGCCTGTCAAGGCACATCGGTAATCCTGTTTCTTTAATACATTTATTAATTTTCTTGGAGTTAAATCTGTTTTTTCTTTCTTAGATAGTAAGTGTTTAAAGTATGCAGTCCAGTCTCCGTTCTCTCTTTCATACCGTCTGTTTACTTTATTAACCATCGTGCATTCAGTAGAGCAACAAATGTATTTAGGATGCAATGTTTCAAACCTAGCCCTACATACCTTACACTTTCTAGTGTACATTATCTTCTAGGCTTATGGTGTGTACATGTCTCCACAGGGCACCACCCACACAACGGTGTAGGGTTGGGTATCCACTCATCTTTTTCATAAGACATTGTAAGTCTATCCAAGGGTGTCTCAAATGACTTCCATGATTTATGAATGTCTTCCCTAGTATACGACTCTTGAACAAAACTATTTTTCATACAGAACAATAGCCCGGCTTTAATGTTATTAACTTCTGGAAAACAAACAAACGCCATAAGACTCATTAGCCTTAATTGTTTTGGGTCAGGGTATCTGTTGCTGCCCGTTTTATAATCAATGATGTACGCTTGATCTCCATCCACTATGACTAAGTCGGCTATACCTCGTACCCATCTGTTCTCATCATCAAAATCGCACCGCTCCATCTTCTTAGTCAGCGCCATCTTAAGTTCAGGGTATTTAATGCCGGGAATAGCAATCAAAGCATCTACCATTTTCTTAAACCTCATATAGTTTTTAGCTAAAGGTTGTCCGTCGCGTACATACAGTTCTAATGCCTCATGTACTTCCTTACCATAAATAGTTTGGGGCGTATCTATAAATGAATAGTTCTTTAGGATTCTTACTTCTTGATATTTCTTAGGGCAATTAATATATTCTTTTAGGGAGGAAAAACTCCACGTAAAATCTGCCATTATCTAACTATCTCCACTTCCGATTGAGTTTCTATCCAAACATGTGCGCCACATGATAGTGGTTTGTCCGGGCTGTACACTACTTTAGAGTCACCTTTTATATTTACTTCATGTGCATAGGTGTTGCTCTTGTATGTCTTAACAGTCAACACAGGTTCCTCTACCTTGTTCTTTCTGTTTGACTTTATAACATGTTGGTTAACATGGATAAGGGTCTTCAACGTCCCTGTCCCCTATATTTTTTGTATCCTGCTCTAAAGCTTTTGTTCATGGAAGAAGTCTTAGGTACCTTACCCCCTTGACTTGTACGCTTGTGTGTTGGTTCATAGTTCTGTTCTGCTTGTTTAGTCTTAGCCACTAATGATCTCCCTCAATAAATAAAAAGCATGGAGTGTTTTCCCCTACATACGCGCCCATCATGTTGTAATAGAAATGTTCCATTGCATCTTCTTCAGTCATTTCATCTTCACGCATAAGTTTGGCTATTACTTTTCTAAAGCTGTAGCAAATCTTATCCTCATTATCAATCCCTCGCACTACCCCGATAATACAATCATCAAAGTGGTCCATAATTAAAAGGCCATCATACATTTCGTGTAGCATTATTTATCCTTAATAAAAGTTCTCATATCGACTCCAATAAATCCGCAACTCCTTGACTCATTGGCACTTAAACTGTCAAAATCAAATTGACTAGGTGATACATGGTCAGGCGGTATCAAAGTATATTCTTTTAATGTACAGCTCGCCGCCTTATGTTCTGAACAATTTTCTTTAAAGTATTGCATAGCTGTAGGGCAATCATTAAAATAACCTACAAATTCCAAATCATTATAGTTCCCTGATAGGCTGACGGTTAAGACAAAAAGTCCTTCTGCCAACATTTCAGTAGCCCCAATAAGTAGAAGATAAATCTTCTTGATGCCCAATGCAATCACATTTTACGACTGCTTTGTGACAATTCATACATTTTTTAGTGAGCCCCATTTTAATCTTTGCATCATCTTCTGCTACGAGCTCATCTTCCCATTGTTGTTTTAGTTCGTGTACCGATATAAACTTACTATGCTCTATCATGTCAGCCATTGTACTCTCCTAAAGTTATACTTCCCACCATTTACTTAGCTTTGCCTCTGCAAGTAATTGATTATACGTTAATTTATCTTTATATTCTTCAAAATCTACTGTTAATAAATATCGTGTCGTATCAAAATTATAAACTGTATGAGCTACTTGGGTATTAACTAAATAATATGTGTTAGGTTTATATTGTAGCTCTACAAAAGAACCGGTTACATTCCCTTGATCTAACGATTTACCCCGTTTAAAATCTTTATTAAAAAGACAATAACTTTTGCAAGGGTTTAAAAGTAAGTTTACTCCTACTCCCCTATCTGTGTCTATATGCCAATCATAATAAACATTAGGCTCTAATTTTATAATGCCGGCTTTAAAGGGGTGGGCTTTGTATAGTTCTTTCCACCAAGGATCTAAAATCCAATCCTCATGTACGGGTAATGCTTTAAAATTATAATAAGGTACCCAATCCCTTTTTACCGAGGTAATAGCTTTTGCATGTATCATTTTAGCGTTCTCAGATACATATGGAATTTCCCAATATAAATCAACATTCTCCATAGCTATCTCCAAATGCGCCCTCACATGCAATCGGTAAGTCCGGTGCCCAGACGGGTGTAGTGTTCATAATACCCATAATGTAGTCTAAGCTTTCTTGGGCGGTATCCTTTGTCGTTACACACACTACCGCATCGTGAACTGTTAGTGCCGGTCTATACTTCTCATTAATCTGTATCATTTGTTCGCCTATTACTATCCTAGCTAACGCTTGCACAACATTCTCTACTACTGCACCGCCCCATATACTAATAGTGCCTCGTCTAGATTTATACTCAAACCCATCTTGGCCTCGTTGTAAATTAGGGTAGGTAATGTATAGACCATTAGGTAACTTAATCCCTTTAGGTTCTACTAACAGACATTTGCCTGAGCCTAAGTAATACGGTAGTCGATCTGCCGGCCATGATGCGATGTCTTGTAACGCTCTGTCGCATTCGTCCCATAGTTTAACCACCTCATGATTAACTTCACGATACAGTTTTACCAGTCGTTTACTTTCTATTTCATTTACTTCAATACCGGCATTTAGTTTTAACACACCCTTAAGCTTGATATGACCAGTGCCATACCCTAACCCAAGTATGCAAGTCTTACCTACAGCTCGTTCTTTATTATCTTTCTTGGTAATAGTTTTCTTATACACACGAGAGGCAAAGTCACAATACACATCTTTGCCCTGTCGATAAAGTTCTACTTGATCGTGCTGTCCGGCTAACCAGACTAATATACGAGCTTCGATTTGTGAAGAGTCTGCATTGATAACTACATGATTAGGTGGGGGAAGTATGGCGTTCTTCAAAGCTTTCTTTTTAACATCACGGCTCGGTAAGTTCTGAAAGTTTACCTTGTCTGAACCCGCCCAACGCCCTGTATGAGCACCATAGTATTTAAGTGGTATGGGAAGTAGTCCATTGTTGCGTGTGCCAATGTCAATGAAGCGTTGTATACGCGTCTCTTCAATAGTAGATTTAGTACCAAGTCTTACTGCGCATAACTCTTGCAACACGGGGTTATCACTTTCTTGAAGTGCAATAAACCCCGCGTCAGTCTTAGCTAATGCATAAGTTTCTTTTTCAGTAGTGGGGGATATTTTCATTGGCACAGGGATGTGCATGTCTTCTAATATCTGAGCGAACTGTATGTTACTTGCTAACTTCTTCCTGACTGCCTCTTCGGTATCACAGTCTAAGGTTTCCATTAACCCTTTTAACATTGAGGTCTTTTCTTCTTTAAGTTCGTTAAGTCTTTCTTTTAATAGTTTTTGATTGACGCGTAATATAGGTAGTATGAACATTCTAAGAGTAATATCAATCAACTTTATTTCAGGGAGGGGAAAATCTTTAGATAGGATTTTAAATAGATCGTAGGTTAGTTTCACATCGTTCTTACAATACTCGCCGTATTGACGCAGTTGGTGTTCGGGAAAGTCTTCGAGTCGCATACCTAATGCTTGTAGGACTTCCGTTCCTTTCTCGCCTATTTGATAACGCTCGGCTAATGCTTTAAGTGAACCTCCGGCCTCAACTCCATGCTTGGCTCGTGCCATGCAAAGTGTGTCAAGGTAAGCCACCGGTTGTTTACCGAATACCCATTTAAGTATTGCGCCGTCAAACTGCGTGTTATGACAAAGCAACATGGTGTTACCCCAATCAATAGCATCAATTCCCTTTGATGTTTGTTCTCCGGTATACCAAACGGGCTTACCATTGTCTATCTGAATTGCCACCCCGATCACTTGAAACTGTGGGTGCAATATATATTCTTCTGTTGTGTACTTGCGTAGACCGTAGCCTTTTGCGTAAAATGTTTCAAAGTCAAGCGTTACTATTTGCACTTTGTTCCTTTCGTTTTATTATTTTTGCACACGCCTTGTAAGTGTATGTCGTGAGTACACCACCATTTCTCAAAAAAGAATTTAGCGGGAGAGCCACACACATGACACTTTCTATTTTTTGTGCTTATTAGTTTCAAGCAAACAATTCTAATATAAGAAATACAGCACCGCCAAATGCAATGGCGTAAACAAAATATTTCCATACAGTCATATCTCTTTCTGATATGTCATGCAGATCTTGTTCTTCGTCTGGTTTCCATACTTCCATTTCGTTCTCCTTAAAGTTTATTTGCGTATAGTGTATGTTCGTCTCGACAATGAACCGAACACCACCTCCGTTTATCTACTACTTTGGTGCCACACCAAATACATTTCCCTGTATTATTCTTTGTTATATTAGTATCAATAGTTTTAAGACTAGCCTCTAGTCTTTTCTGTATATCTTCGTTAGCTATGTCTATTTCGTCAGCCAACTTTTCATTCCCCTACCATTATTCCACGAAGTGCTAGAATTAGAAGTCGGCCTTTTCTCAGGAAGTTTTATCAGTCCCTCTTTGTCTAATTCTATAAGAGTAGAGTAAGGCACTCCTGTTGCTTGTGATAATCTCGTTCGACTAAAGTTAGGTCGTTTTTCTTGCCATTCTTTAACCAACTTAATGGCTTCTTCCTTTCGTTTTGAGTTCATTTTTTTCCTTTTCAATTCGTCTTTTAGCATACCATATCATTTTTTCTAGGTCTTCTATTAGGTTGTTTTTAAACAAGCACCGCAAAAGATATTTCCCACACTGCCATAGTAATGGTTCGCTGTGAAAGAACTCTTCTAGTATTTCTATTACCTCCCATTTATGTTTGGTATAGTGTGCCGGTTTATTTACATTGTCGTTCAAAGTGTTCCTAAGAATAATTCTAATGCGTCTATGTCTGTCTCATCAATGACCATTGAATATCCTTGTGCCTTTTTAATGTCGTATAAGTGTTTGTTTTGTAAAGCCGTTGGTGTATTACCATTTGCTTTACACTCTATCCCGATAAAGTTTCCCTTATAACAAGCGACTATGTCAGGGACACCACTCGCCCCATATCCTCCTGTTGAGGCATAGAAATAATATGCACCAAGTTCCTTAAGCTTGGCACATACTTTCTGTTTTACTTTCTTTTCGGGGGTTGTCACTATATTGATACTAATGGCGGAAGAGGTGCATCTTCTAGTGGAGCAATCTCTAATAGAGGTATGCCATCAGGTTCTAACGCACTCCAATCTTGATTCAATACAGTTGTTACAGTCTCGTCCATAAGAGGAGGTAACTGTGCTTCGGCCACCGGCAAGATAATAGGAAGAGACGGTGCGTTCTCCATAACTGCCGTTGGGGTGTGTTTCTGTTCGGAAGCACTATAAATTAATCCGCCGAATATTCCGATTACCACTAATGATCCAAGTGTGGTTTGTTG